>Ga0067045_1002626_pt1 | contig 62705 bp, 51 predicted proteins | sample TerdegcTABiofilm_FD_59184 | JGI IMG/M metagenome (GOLD analysis project Ga0067045, IMG submission 59184) | Combined Assembly of (Gp0054472, Gp0054536) Wastewater bioreactor microbial communities from Singapore -Terephthalate degrading...
TTCAAATTATTTTACTCTTCCAACCTCTTTATTGCGTCTTAATCCGTTCTTTTAGCCGTAAAACGCATATTTTAAGAGAAAAAGCTGATCAAGTATTTCATGACCGGCTCCTATTTAAAAAAAGTTAAAAATCTCCTGTAGGATACGGTTTATAGGAGATTTATAATCGGCTTATTTTCTGTGTGTTATTTTTTCTTGCTTTTTTTCGGGCTATTTTTTGGGGCGGTCTTTTTCACGGATTTTTTTGGCGCCGGTTTGTGCGGATACTTTTTTTCGAGTATCTGCTTGACGGTTATGCCGATATCGGCGGGGCTTTTGACTACGTGAATGCCGGCGGCGGCGAGGGCTTTCATTTTTTCCGCCGCGGTGCCTTTACCACCGCTGATAATCGCGCCGGCGTGGCCCATGCGGCGGCCCGGAGGCGCGGTCTGGCCGGCGATGAACGCGACGACCGGTTTTTTGAAATGCTTTTTAATCCACGCGGCCGCTTCTTCTTCCGCCGTGCCGCCGATCTCGCCGATCATCACAACCGCGTCGGTGCCGTCATCTTCGGCAAACAACTGAATGGCGTCAATAAATCGCGTGCCGATTACGGGATCGCCGCCGATACCGATGCAGGTGGACTGCCCGATTTTCAGCGTCGTCAGCTGATGGACGGCTTCGTACGTCAATGTGCCCGAGCGTGAGATAACGCCCACACGTCCCGGCCGGTGAATGAACGCCGGCATGATGCCGACTTTGCATTTGCCCGGCGAAATGATCCCCGGACAGTTCGGCCCGATAAGCCGGCAGTTTTTATCTTTTAAGAAATCATACACCTTAACCATGTCCTTGGTTGGTATCCCCTCGGTGATACAGACAATCAGACTAATGCCGGCTTCAGCGGCCTCTAAAATCGCGTCCGCCCCAAAGGCCGGAGGAACAAAAATCACCGACGTGTTCGCCCTCGTCGCCTTGATCGCTTCCGCCACCGTGTTAAACACCGGCACGGCATACTTCAGTTTGTCCGTATCATTCCCTTTATACTTCATGCCGCCCTTGCCGGGTGTAACGCCGCCGACGACATAGTTGCCGTACTGCGTCATCTGGCTGGTGTGGAATGTGCCTTCTTTTCCGGTTATCCCCTGCACAATCAGCCGGGTTTTTTTGTCAACAAGAATGCTCATATAAAACCTCTTACATTAGGAGGGTTATTAAAATCCGTGGCTAAACCAAATAATAAACTGCACAATCACATTGCTCAAAATCCCTGCAAACACATCGTCCATCATGATACCCCAGCCGCCCGGCCATTCCTGCGCTTTGTCAATGCCAAACCACTTGGTCATATCGAGTGTACGGAACAGTATAAACGCCGTTAAAATCCAATACCAGACATTCGGTATCAGGAACAAGGCGATCCACATCCCGGCGATTTCATCAATTACCACGCGGGAAGGGTCTTCGCCCCACTCCGCTTCTGCTCGGGTACCGGACCAGACGCCCGCAAAAAAAGTCAGCAGGATTATAATAAAAAAAACAAAGGAATTCAACAGGGAAGGTGAATCCGGCCATAAAAAAAAATAAGCCGCGGCGGCCACCGCGCTCCCTGCCGTACCCGGCATAACCGGAAAATATCCGGCGCCCAATCCGGTGGCAAGGCCTTTAACAAAAAAATTCATGGCTTCAGTCGTATCCGTCGGTGGTCCTGTTGACTAATTCAGGAAGAAGATAGGACTTTTTTATATTTTTACAACGACTTTTACAGCGGGACAAAAAATTTTTTTATCTCACAAATACGACGGCGGCGTAACCTCATAAATAAAAAACAGACCGTCATATTGATGGATTAAAATCATCTGCTCCGCGTTGAGGCCCCAGCTTTTGGCCGTGATTGGATTAAATAACCATGCGTTTCCTTCCGACAGTTTTTTTCTGGATATGTCCAGAAAGCAAAACCGCCGGTCCGACCGGTAAAAGATGGATTCCAGACTACCTGAGGTTGCCGGCGAAATATCATAAACAACGCGATGGTTCGTCGCTGCCCGGCCGCGATAGATATAGAAGCCGACCGTGTACATTTCCGCGCGATGATTGTCGCTCAGCCAATGGCCCATATTCTTGAATGCGTAATCGCTGCCGATGACTTCGTCATACCGGTTACATACATGCGCATTGTGAGCCCAGACGATGATTTTCTTGCCGGGAAAAAGCGTATCGATGAGGAAATCAATGTTTTCGGCCATGCTACGGTCCCTGATAACCGACGCGGCCTGATAGTTCTGCTGGGCTTGAAGGACAAACAGATCCACTGCCGCCGGCGTCATGTGCGCTTCCTGCGTTAAAACGCGGATCAGACCGCTCTCCTGCGGATGCAGTGATTGTAGCGCCGTTTTTCCTGTTTCCAGAAACTGATACAGAGTGTCATAAAATTGCTTTATTGTATTCTGGTTGCTTATCAGATAACCGATATCGGCGCCCTGCGTGAACATGGAATCCTGCCGGTACACGGCGTCGGCATAAACGGCATCGAGCGGCTGAATGATCCGCTTGTAATCATAGGCCCGCCCGAAGTAGCTGTAGGTGGAGCTCATCTGGATGTCAAAACCGGCAACATCGAGCGGCCGCGACGACGTACGCGTTTCCTTAAGGTATTCAAACAGCGGGAGGAGTTCTTCCGTATGCCACACCGGAAACACCGACCGCTTCATGTTCATCAGGGGCGTTTCCTTCAACACGTTGGTATTCGCGCTGAAACAATCATAAAGGCCGCTCTCAAAAGCGATGACACCGAAATCGCATTGTTCGTGAAGAAATTTTATGAGGCGCACCTTGGCCATGCTGAATTGTGCGACACCGTGACCGCTTTCGCCCAGCAGGACGATACGCTTGCCTTGAAAATACGTTTTCAGACAATCCAAATCGTTAAAATGCGAAGAGGTCAGGGAGCGGACCGGCGCCGCGTTGGTTTTAATCCACGCGCTCCAGACAGCGTTTTCCGGCGGCGCGCCGGAATCGGGAGGAATCTGAAGTTCCTTATCGGTCAGTAAATCCGACGGGTAATTGTCGAAGCCATCGGAATGGTTATCGCAGGAACCTGATGACACCATTAAAATGAGCAGGCCTAATTGACGCCAACGACAAAGCGCGGTCAATGGCTTTTGCATAACACGAATACGATAATCCATGAACGGTAATCGCTGTATTAAAAAATAACGACGCCAATCAATCTCAGACATTCTTGAAAAAAGAAAATGTCGCCATCTTACGCACCGCGTCCCAGTTCTGATAGAGATAGAACACGCCGGATAATGCAGTAAAAAACGTAACCAACAGCATGCCGCTGTAAATCACGTTGTACGTTGTAAACCAATTAACCGTGTTGGAAATAAAGTTCATGAAATCCACGCCGAAATCCGTCAGCAGGGACTGCAGGGCGATAAAGAGCAATATCAGCCCGATCATCAGCATCTGAAACGCCGTCTTAAGCTTGGCAAAGAAATTGGTGATAATCGGCTTGCCCTGATGCATCGCGTAGGAGCGCAGGCTGGTAACAATCAGGTCCCGCAATACAATCACCATCACCATCCATAGCTTGATCAAGCCGATGTAGACGAACGAAAACAGTGCGGACAGTACCAGCACCTTATCGGCCAGCGGGTCCAGGAAACGCCCCCAGTCGGAACTGAACCCGTACCGGCGCGCCAGATAACCGTCCAGCCAGTCGGTAACGGAAGCCACCAGAAAAAGCAAAACCGCGTAAAACTGCAGATCGCTTTTCAGCACGCAGTAAACAAAAAACGGTGTCAGTACAATCCGGAACACCGTCAGGATATTTGGTATATGCTTCAGCATAGCAGAATTTACTTGTTTATGTCCGCTCAAAACACCTATATTAGCGACCTTATTAAGGTAAGTTAAAAAAGGATTTAAGACAAGTATTTTTTTGCAAACGCAATTTACTTACGCCTAAACAGGGGCCCTATGATCTGGCAGTTTTTAGACACCGGTTTGCATACCGGAGCGTATAACATGGCGCTGGACGAACAACTGGCGCGCGAAGTGGGAGCGGGCACGCGCCCGTCCGTACTGCGGTTTTTTCAGTGGCAACCGTACTGCATCTCCCTTGGCAAGCATCAGCGGATGGATGATATCGACACCGCGCGGGCGCAAGCGGAAGGTATTGACGTGGTATACCGGCCCACCGGCGGCCGGGCCATCCTGCACGCGGAGGAACTGACGTACAGTGTCGTGTTTAAAAATGAAATTACCGGTACGGTGGAAGAGACCTACCGGCTTATTAGTGAAGCGCTGGTACAGGGTCTGCGGGCCGTCGGCGTGGATGCGGCTATGAATCCCGCTCAGCCGAACTTCCGCCAATGGTATACGCAGCCCGTGTCCAAGCTCTGTTTTTCAAGCTCCGCGCGTCATGAAATTCAGGTTGACGGCCGCAAACTGGTCGGCAGCGCCCAGCGACGGCTTTCCGGCGCCGTGCTCCAGCACGGGTCGATCCTGCTGGGATCGTTTCACCGCCGTCTGCCGGAATTCCTCAACGTACCCGAACCGGCCAAAATCATCATGCGCCAGATGATGGACGAAAAAACCATCGAAATCGGGCAAATAACTTCCGTGAATCTGGAAACTCTGAAAACCGCCATACGGCAAGCGTTTGCGGAAGTATTCTCTATTGAATTTCACGAAGCGGAGGCGCCGTAACCTTATGGACGCTCCGGAAAGACCGCGCTATACCATCTATACGGATGGCGCCTGTAAAAGCAATCCCGGACCCGGAGGCTGGGCGGCAATCATTCTCTCCGATTCGTCCCCCATACGCGAGGAATTGCAGATATCCGGTCATTGCGCATCCACGACCAACAATATCATGGAAATGACGGCCGTTATCCGCGCGCTGGAGAGCCTTCCGCAGCCGGCGCGCGTGGTGGTATACAGCGACAGCGCTTATATTGTCAACGCGTTTCGGGAGCGATGGTTCGATCAGTGGATCCGTAACGGTTGGAAAACGAGCGGCCGCAAACCGGTCAAAAACCGCGCTTTATGGGAAAAGCTTCTGGATTTATGCGCCGTTCACACCGTACAGTTTATCAAAGTGGCCGGACACACCGGAGATCCTTATAATGAGCGGGCCGATCGCCTGGCCAATCAGGCGATACCATGAAAGCGGTTTCCGTAATACATTATTTCGAATATTTTCTGCTCCGTTTAGTACGTGCCTTTTTGTGGTTTTTCCCGTTGCGCGTTATCTCGGCAACAGGCGCGTTTGCCGGACTTATCTTTTATACGCTGGGAATTCGTAAAGCCGTCGCCCGTGATAATATTATTCTAGCCGGAATCTGCAAAGATTCCAGGCATCTTAAACAACTGCTGAAAAGCAACTATAAAAATCTCGGCCGGACATTTACGGAGTTACTGATGAATGACCGCCTACCTATAAAGGAAGGACGTAATTTCAGGTGGGACATACCTTCCGATTTCCTGACGGTAATAAGGCGCGGCGCTATTTTGATTTCCGGTCACATCGGCAGTTGGGAATTGATGGGCCAAGCGCTGGTGCAATATGGCGTTAAACTCGCGGTTGTCGTGCGACGGCAGGCCAATCCGCTCACGGATCGTTACATCAACCGCATCCGCCAACGTTGCGGCATGGACGTCGTCTATGACGAGGAACTGTTTAAACTGCGGCGACATCTCGCCGACGGGCATGCGATAGCCCTTCTCGCAGACCAGGACTACGGAAAACCGGGCGAGCCGGTTGTTTTTTTCGGCCGGCCGTGCCGCGCGCCTGCCGGTCCCGGCCGTCTGGCTGTCCGTCTGAAAATTCCGGTCTATTTATGTACCTCCTACAGAAAAAATGGAGTTGATTTTACTTTCTCCATTAAACCGGTTCCTTTTTCTGACGAGGCGGATATCGGCGAAATAACCTCCCGGTATACAGCCATGCTTGAAACCCTCATTCGGAAACATCCGGATCAGTGGCTGTGGCAGCACAAGCGGTGGAAATTAGCGAAATAAATACTTGAAAATATGTTTTTTTTGAGATAATTTAATATTTTATAGAGTAATTCTCACCGAATATATAAAGGTATGGACCCCGAAAAACCCAAGGATCCGTTGCTGAGCAACATCGACCAGATTCTGGAAAACCTGAGAAACCGGCAAGCAGAAATTCTCTGCGTGGACGACGAACCGTCCATGCTGAACGTGCTGGAACGGATATTCTCGGATGATTTCACGGTTTACAAAGCGGCCAGCGGTGCCGAGGGCCTGGAGATTCTCAAACAGAAACCGGATATTGAGCTAATCATTTCCGATCAACGAATGCCGGTCATGTCGGGAACGGAATTCCTTAACCGCTCTCGAGAAATTAATCCCAACTGCATCCGCATCATACTCACCGGTTATACCGACATCAAAGATCTTGTGGATTCCATCAATACCGGCAAGGTTTTTCAGTATGTCACCAAACCTTTTGAGCCTGACGAACTGCGGATCGTTATCAAGCGCGGCCTGGATTATTATCGCAAAAACCGGGAAGTGCAGGTGGCTTATGAGGAATTGCAGAAGGCCTATATTCATCTGCGCGAAACCCAGAACCAGCTCATCCGTTCCGAAAAGATGTCGATGCTCGGCCAGCTGATGGCTAACATCGCCCATGAAATCCGCAATCCGATCAGCAATATCAATAACTCATCCAAACTGCTGGCGATGGAATGGCTCGGCGTCAAGCGTTTTCTCGTTAAAATGGACCAGGCCGAAAGCGTTGAACAGATTGAGGCCATCTTATCCAACGAAGACGACCGCATCGACGTGCCGCAAACGGTTACGGATTTTGACGCGGCACTCTCGATCATAACCCATAGTTGCGAGTTGGCCGGCGAGATTATCGAAGACCTGCGCGGGTTCTCGCGCCTTGACGACGCGCATTTCGTGGATACCGACATTAATTTTCAGATCAACCGGGCGCTGAAACTTCTGCAGTCCAAATACAAACATCAGATCGAGTTCCGGAAAGAGCTTCAGGACCTGCCGCTGATCCCCGGTTTTCCGGGCCCTATCGCCCAAGTATTAATCAACATCATGGACAACGCGGCTCATGCCATGAACGGCAAGGGCGTCGTGGAAATCCGCAGCCGGCAGGCCGACAGTTACGTGGTGGTGGACATTACCGACCACGGCTCCGGAATCCCTCAGGACATCGTCCATAAAATCTTTGATTACGGTTTTACGACCAAAGGCGCCAACGAAGGCACCGGATTAGGCCTGGCGATTGCCAGCGAAATCATGAAACGCCATAAGGGCCGAATCGAAGTGACCAGCCAACCGGGCGAAGGCTCTACGTTCAGTATTTATTTTCCTGTTAAAAAATAACCCCGACCGGTTTGGGTCAGGGTATTTGAAGCGTGCCGAGGAGGGGAGTTGAACCCCTACGCCCTTGCGAGCACTAGTACCTGAAACTAGCGTGTCTGCCATTTCACCACCTCGGCAGTCAAGGAAGTAAATTATACAAAAAAAATTGAAATAATCAAATGAAATTATTTTTGATATAAAAAACGCTGTCTGTTCGCCGAGCCACATTCGCAGGTTACAACGAAAAGCATACTGTAAAGCATGCGCCGTTTCATCAAATAGTTACTTTTTTATTAAGACTGACACCATCCTACGCAAGTCCGTGGGGCCTCAAAGAAAACACCATCGATAGATGCCTGAACGTTGTACGGTTTCTTTAAAATATAATCTCTTCGCGCAGTAAAAAAATTAACGCCTTTGAAATATTGACGGCCCTGCTTGCGTAAAATCAAATGCGATTCATTACGGAGGGCTGGCATGCACTTACAACGGTTACGTCTGCTCCAGCGATGAAGCGGATTTCCTGGTGTGTTATGAAAAGAAAACCATCGAACAACTGCTGGCCGCGCTTTCGTAACGCCTTTCCGGTTTTGCTTCTGAATTAGGTATGGAGAACTTTTCTGATGAACAAGGCGCTATCCGCATTAATAATGCCTTTCCGATTAACCTATGCACATGGATATCCGGCTATCGTTATAAATATTTGTTATCGTTTGATAAATATTTGGAAACGGCCCATTATTGTCTGCCGTATCTCCATACGGCTCTGCATGTCCGGCTTTAGAAAAATTCCCTTCGCGAGCAGGACGCCTTTGATGGTATCCAACTTAAAGAACTGATTGGGCCCAACCGCCGTTTATTTTATTTAAAACAGCTCTTCAATCGCTTTAATACTGCGGGTCATACGTTCTTCCCAAGGGCCGCCGATCAGTATATGCGGCCAGTGACGCTGGCGGAGTTCTTCTATAAATTTTTGTTTAAATGTTTCCCGCAAATGCGCGTGATTTCTTTGCGGTTCTTTAAAATACGGCACATCCGTATCCAGAACGATATGCAGATCATAGCGCCGCTCAGCTTCCATCCGTATAATAGCCGGGTCGCAATATCCGGTAAACACTTCGCTGAAAAACCGCGTCACCATCAGGTCGGTGTCGCACAAGAGCAGCTTTTCGGCTTGCTGGGCGAGCGTGTCTTCCAGAAGCTGTTGCCCTTCCGCAATCCTCAGAAAATCCTCACGCCGTAGGGAGCGATCCAGCGCTTCGACATATTGCCGTCCGTATTCCGGGACCCATAGCGTCCGGAAATGCTCGGCGAGTTTCTGCGCAAGGACGGTTTTTCCGGTAGACTCCGGTCCGGTAATCACCACGCGTTTTACGTAATAGGCCTTGACCGGCGGCGGCAGAAAATTCCAGTATGCATACGGATTGCTTCGGATGGCTGTTCCGGAAACCGGTACCGCCCCGCGTTCCTTATCGCAGAGAATATGTTTCGCGCCGAGGCGTCGCGCCAGCTCATCGCCGTAATCTTCGGATGAAAACACGTAATCGGGCCCCGTGGGACAGCGTTTTCGTATACTGCGTATCCAAATATCCCAGAACGCCGGATGCTCTTCCGGATACTGCGGGTTCTCGTCGTCGCAATGCACCACGTTCGCCTGCGGATAAGTCTTTCGGACCCAATCCACCCGTAACGGACCGGAAATCGGCTCGCGCTTCAGCGTGCCGACTATGATGGTCAGAAAATCTACGCGGCTCAGCGCATAATCAATCAGGTACTGGTGGCCTTTATGAAACGGAAGAAACTTGCCGATGATCAAACCTGTAGTCCCCGTCATAATTCTGTAAACTCCGTACGGTTTGGATTTCTGATTTTTTTTCCTTACCATTTTATATAAAACCCGGCAACAAAACAACTATTTAAAAGGCGTTTATATGAAACCTGTGTTCGTTTTTTTTCTCGCGGTCATGACTGGCGCCTGCGTTTCTAAGAGCATTTACTATGCCTTTGAAGAGAATGGTCAATATGGCTATAAGGACAAGAAGGGCGCGACGGTTATCCCGGCGCAGTTTGATTATGCGATTACGGAGGAAATGGCCGGAGACATTGCGTTTGTAACGAAAGGTAAGGACATTCTTGCCATCGACCGCAACGGTAGGGTTCTATTGACCTGTTATAATTACGACAACGGCCCCGACCCTCTGGAGGAAGGATTGTTCCGTTTCGTTGAAAAGGATAAAATCGGATTCGCGAATTCGAAGGGTGCAATCGTCATACCCGCGCAGTTTAGCTTCGTACGGCCGTTTAAAGATGGGATGGCGGCTTTTTACGAAAACTTTACCACGGAGAAAAAAGGCGAATACACGCTGATGAAGGGCGGACAATGGGGATTTATCAATAAGAAAGGCGAAATCGTGATCCCGGCGGCATACGATGAAGCGGGGGATTTTGAAGACGGGCAAGTATCCGTTTTCAAAAACAGGACCGAGATAGTGCTGGACAAAAAAGGCCGGCCTGTTAAAAAGTAGCGGCAATGCCGAACGCTGAAAATTATAATTTAAAAGGGCTCATATAAGGAATCGCTTTACGGGCGGAGCCTTCTTCCGCCAATCCTGAAAACTCTATGGTCAGCGACAGTTCCCCGCCGAATAATCGGGTAAGATGGTTCCTGATTTCGCTTTCATAGAGCCGCAGGCCTTCGTGATCCGGGCGGATTTTCAGTATGCAGGATAAATCATTTGCCTGAATAAATTGATGCTGTACGACAGGAAATCGCCGGATAATTTTGGAAATATCAATCGGATTAACCGTCTGGCCGTTGGTTTTTTTAAAAAGAACCGGCCGGCGTCCTTCCAAATCATACAAGCGCGGCATGGGATCGCCGCAATCGCAGGGTTCAAAGCGGATCCGCGCATAATCGCCGGTGCGGTATCGCAGCAACGGCACAAACGGATTGCGTCCGCCGGTAACCGTAATTTCGCCCCATTCGCCTTCCTGCAGCGGCTGTCCTTCATCGCCGGTTATTTCAACAAACAAATCGGGAGGAAGAATATGATACGCATCCGGATTCAGCGGACAGGAATAGGCTATCGGACCGGTATCGTTCAGCGAATAGAAATCAATGACCGGACAATTAAAATGATCCGCTAACACTCTTCTGAAGCCGTTTGTCAGCGCCATCGCGGTGGACAGCAGCGCCCGGGGTTTGTAATTCTGGAGATCGCTTTTCATCAATTCCGAGAACGCTATCGGGTCGCCGGTTAAGAAAAGCGGGTTCAAATCGCTGATAAATTTTGCCGGGCTGTTTTCCCGCGGCCATTCGGACGGTTTCATATTTATTTTCGCATATCCGGCGCCGTTCAGCTGGGAGTGCACGGTACAGTAAGTGATGGTGTTTTCCTGCGCGCAGATCAGGAAACACGCGGTCATCGTATGGTCATAGACCGGTTTGACGCCATGCCGCTCCAGACAGAACGTAACCATGGGGTCGTAACAGCCGATGGCGCGCGGATGGTTGGGAACGCGGATCGCATGGCCGGTGGTTCCGGAGGTGTCGTACAGCACAAGACGATCCAGGGCTATATCCTCCGGCACCACTTCATGAAGGCGCACAGCCAGGTCTTCGCGGCTCATCGGCGGTATCGCATGAAAGTCCTTATCCATGCTCAGACCCTGGGTGCGCCGCCGTATAATCGCAGAATGTTTTTGAACCTCCAGCGCATAATGAATAAAATCTTCCGAAGGGACGGCGGAGCCTTTTTCGCGGCGATGATACAGACTGTCGCAGAAGGCGCGGATGAACGGCATATCTTCGGCCATCAGCCGATCGCCGCACCGGGTGTTCCAGCGCGGGGCGTCCGGATGCTCGCGGAGACGGTAATAATTGGGCAGCCATGCCTCCTGCATCATCGGAATACGTTCGGTTATTTCTCGCGGTATGGTCATCATGACAAACCGATGGACAAGGGTTAGCGGGCGATCAGTCCGGCAAGCATTTTAAGGGCGTCGTACAGATCCTGGTCCCGGCATTCTTCGCAGACGACTTCTCGGCCTTGCGTCACTTTACCGGACTGCACATCGAGTATCCGGGCGGAAATGACGTAAATCGAACCGAGTTTGCCGATGCTACCGAGAATCAGATAATCGGCGCTGAGCAACTGGCCGATTTTCAAGCCGCTTTGCTCGGTAAAGTCTGTCATGGAAAAATCCTGCTCTTTGATGATTTTGTCGATCTGCGCGCGTTCGATGAGCGTCAGGTATTTGACGTTGGCCAGAGAGCCGGACAGCGAATTCAGGCAAAGGTCGGCCCATTCCGCAGATACGCCTTTGGCCTCGAAACTGACGATGGCCACGCGAGCCGGCGTGTCCTTTTTGAGCGCGGGGTCGGTTCCGGACGTACTGCGGATGCGGCCCGAAAGCGACGGCAGCGTGCCGCCGGCCATTTCTCCCGATTCGTTGAACTCCATGCTCCACACCTGCGTCTGCCCGTTGTCCAAACCGGCGGCCAGCCATTCGTTGTTTTCGGATACCGCAAGCTGCCGGATCTTCTGCTCGACATTGAGCGACTGGACCATCTCCCCTTTCCGCAGGTCAATAATTGCAAACGCTTTATTATCTTCGCAGAAGGCCGCCACATGATCGGCGCCCGGGCCAAGCGCAATCCGGTCCACCCGCCATCCGGTTTTTAAGCGTTTGATCTCCGCGCCGCTCTGCCAGTCGTACACAATGATTTTATTGTCTCTCAGAAGGCTTTGTCCGCCGGTAGCCAACGCCACTTCCTGCAGGCCGACCACAAATACATTCGATGCACGGTTGGTGGCAGCCGCCATCACCACGGACCGGGAACCATACAACTCGTTTCCGCCCAGTGTAACTTCGCGCAGAACGGTCTGCTTCACGGGACTCCACGCCATGACCTTACCCTTTTTGGAAATCGCAATCAACTGCTGTCCCAAACGGTCGAACCCTAAGAAGAGTACGTCCTCGATTTTATTACGCATATCCAGTGAGCCGGCACTCATCATGGCATTCAGATCATAGATTTCAATGCGTTCGCCTTTGGTCTGTACGGCCAGATACTGCTTCCCCGCGTCGATGCACACTGTCACCGGCTGGGCTTTAAGTTTCATGGGCTGCTGCAATACACCGGCCGGAATATCATAGACGCTGACCGCTCCGCTTTTATCCACAATGACCACCGATTGGTCTTTGTGGACAAATGATACGAAATACGCGTCCTTGGCAACTTTGGCATTAAACAAAATCGATTTCGAATTCAGATCCCAGCCAAGGATATTCCCACCGGCATCCCCGGTTACCAACCTACTGCCGTCGCCGGAAAAGGCGATGGATTGAACGCTTTTTTTGAATTCGGATGTAAAATTATAATGCGGCTTTACGTTGAGCGTCTGCGGAGAGAGCACGGCGGCATATACCGAAACGTATACGGTCAGCAAGCAAGTTAATATTGCTTTCATATGGCTCCTTCTAAAAATAAACATGCTTCACGATAATGAATATCCCCTATTCATTACGCGTAAACGCAACCCGTTTGTAGAAGAGGGCGTCTTACCGCCAGATGAAGCCCAGGCCGGAGCTGATGAGAATCACGCCGCTGCCTTCACTCATGCTGATCAGATAGTTAATGTTGGAGTCAAACGTGACGCGCTCTGTTAGAAAGATTTTAAGGCCAGCTTGGAGACCTAACGCCGACATATCGAAGTTACCGAAATCCGGCGCCAGAAACTGAGCGCCGACGTAAGGCACTTTCTTGGCGTCGCTCATGAGGAAGGAATAGGTCCCAAAAACACCGGCGCCAAAAGTTGTTACATCAGGCGTGATGGACAACAGCGGCGATACGCCGCCCTGGATACGGTCGGTGAAATAGTAACCGTATTTTCCCTGAATGATACCCATGGAATAATCGGCGTCGGGAATGATGATAATCAGCGCCGTCGCGCCCAGTTCCTTGTCGCCTTTTTGCTGCTGCGCGTTGGCCGGCGTAATCACCACGGCCATTAAAAACATTATGGAAACCCATACACATTTCATAAGGCACCTCCGGGATTCATACTGATGATTTTGTGTGTTTTTTCTGAGAAGCTATTATAAGGTACTTAAATTTTAAATCGAAGTCAAATTGATTTTCAAGGCCGACGTCCAGCAATATCAGGTTGAAGAAATCGCAACGGGTGAGCGGATGGAACCGGTCTAATCTTAGAACCCCTTTTCCACTATCACACGAATGATTGCGTGGAACCATTTAACCGGGATAAGCCTCCGGACGCCAAGCATCATACGGCTCTGGAAGCCCGCGGGATAACGGATTCGGAAATTCTTTGAAACGGCGGCTTTGTAAATGACCCGGGCAACAACCTCAGGCCCCGGCGCCTTTTCGCCTTCTTTCTGCGTATTCGCATAGGTAATTTTTTCATACCGGTCATAATCGTTTAAACCGTCTTTAGCGAATAAATCCTGAGAACGGCTGTAAAAATCCGTTTTAATCGCGCCGGGTTCCACGCATTTCACTTTGATACCGAACGGCCGCAGTTCATACGCAAGCGATTCCGAGAAACCTTCCACCGCCCATTTCGTACCGTGATAAACGCTGTAAATCGGAAACGTGACCAACCCGGCGGTGGATGTGATATTGATAATAGTCCCGTTTCGCTGTTTACGGAAATGCGGCAGAACTTCACGGATCACGTTCATGACGCCGAATACATTCGTATCGAATTGTCTCCGGATCTGCTCCGGCGTGGCTTTCTCGAAGACGCCGATCGCGCCGTAACCTGCATTATTCACGACAACGTCGAGTCCGCCGAAATCACGGATACAAGACGCCAGCGCCGTTCGTATGCTTTCGGGCTGCGTTACATCCAGCGGATACAAACGGATATTGGACGCTTTAAGAAATTCTTCCGCGTTTTCCGGCCGGCGCATGGTCGCGGCGACATTCCATCCTTTCCGGGCGAAATATTCGGCGGCGGCTTTTCCTATTCCGGATGAGGCTCCGGTGATGAACACAGTTTTCATGATACAGCCTGATGCGGTACATTAGATTTTAGATAGTGTAACATGTTTTCCTTCTTTAATATTCCATGGATTTTCAGCGTCCGCATAATATATCACTGAATTTTTAATTTATACATTTTAAAGACTTGCTGAAATGCGGGTTTGCCGATATACCAGAAATGCGAGCCGTCATAAGCGAGTCCGTAAGGCTCCGGTAAACCCTCCCAGGACTGATACGAACTGATGACGGTTCCGCTGAGATTCAGTTTGTATAATTTATCAAATGTATAACCATAACCGCTGAGTACCCACAGATTGGTTCCGTCATAAACGATACCGGCGGGCTGTGTGCTCGGCGACTGGAAATCCGTGAGTTTGGTTCCGCTCTGGTCCAGCTTATACACCAGATAAGCCGATTTATCAACAACCCAGTAGTACGAGCCCTGCGTTGTCAGGTAATCGGCATTCAATGCGGGTTTGGAAAAATAATTCACCGCGGCCGGGTTGATCCGGTAAATTTTCTGCATGACCTGATCAAACACATACCAATACGGGCCGTTAAACGTTAACCCGTACGGATGATCGCCGGGACTTGTGAAGGATGAAAGCACGGAGCCGGATGCGGACAGTTTACAGATACGGGCATTCTCGTTGGTCGCGTCGGCCACCCAGAGATTGGCGCCGTCAAAAGCCAGATCGTGCATGGAATTGGATGTTCCGGCAAAGGACGTCATGACCGATCCCGTTGTATCCATCTTATAAATCTGATTCGAGCTGCTTCGTGCGTACCACAAATACGCTCCGTCAAAAGTTAAACCCCCGCTTGAACTGGTTTCCACCGCAAAGGATAAAAGCATGGTGCCCGAATGGTTAAATTTATAAATAGCGCTGCTGCCGAAAGACCAGGACGCCACCCAGATGCGTCCTCCGTTGCAGGCCAATCCGCAGACCAACGTACCCGGACAGACAACGGAATCGATCGCGGTTCCGGACATCGTGAATTTATAAACGCGTATCTGGCCGGACACTTCCGCGGCACCCCAGAAGCCGGTTCCATCGAATCCGAGACCCTTATAGATATGATTTCGGGGTATCTTATGAAGATCAAACGGCTGAAAAATCCAGAGAATCAGACAAGCCGCGGCCGCCGGTCCGATGTGAAAAACATAATTGCTTTTCCGTTCGCTTTGAAAAGGATACGGCTTTTTTAACAACGAAACGATATGTCCTGACCATGCTGTCATTTCATCAGCTTTCCTGCCGTTTTACCGACCGTGTATCCGGGCGCTGAGGCCAGGTGATGATGACCACGGAACCGATAATGATTACCGCGGCGCCCATTACTCGGAGCGTCAGCGCTTCACCTGCCCAGAGCCAACCGATCAACACCGCCACCAGCGGATTTACATACGCATAGGTGGCCGCTTTGGCCGGCGTCGTATGTTTTAACAGCCAGATATACGCTGAAAACCCGATCAGCGAGCCAAAGAGTATCAGATATAGCAGAGATAATCCCGATCTCAGGGTGATCCGATCCGGATACAGGTTGGACCATTCGCCGGTTACCGTTCCAAGAATGATTAGCATCAAACCGCCGCACAGCATTTGCATGGCCGCCGCAAGGAACGGCGAACCCGGATGAGGGGCTTTCCGGTTATAGACCGAACCGGCTGACCAGCATAAGGCCGCGCCTATGAGCACAGCCATTCCAATCCAGTGAACCGGTTCCCCGCCGGTCATTTCTTCCGGTCCCGTCAGGATCCCCAGTCCGACAAATCCCAGTGCGACACCGGCAAATTCCTTGATTCCGGGCCTTGAACGGCTCGTTTGAAACCAGCTCATGACGCTCATCCACAAGGGCACCGTGGCAACCAGCAGCGCGGCCAGTCCGGAAGCCACATGCTGTTCCGCCCATGTCACCCCGCCGTTGCCTCCAAGCAGCATTAATAACCCCATGATTGCCGCCGAACGCCAGTGTTTAACCGAAGGCTTTGGCAACGGCCCCCGCAGTCGCAGAACCATGAGCATCATCAGTCCTGCGGAAAAATGCCTCGTGCCCGCCATAAGAAACGGCGGTATGGTTTGCACGCCGAATAATATCGCCAGATACGTGGATCCCCAGAGAATATAGACGGCGGCAAATGCCAGAAACATTTTTATTCTAACAGACAAGCAGGCGCTTATTAATATTTCTTCCGGTATTTAGAAATTATTTTGTATTGAAAATTCCCGGTCCTTTTTCAAAAAACTCAATCGATTCTCACGACCGTTATATTGCCGGATATAATAGGCCGCTTTTTCCATCAGTTCCTTTTGCGCCGGACATACAACGGTAACCTGCTTCCATTCGCCTGGACTAAACCATTGATGCCGGTATCCGGCTAAATCATCCTGCGGTTGTATGCGGCCGGAGATATATTTTACAAGATACCAGATGCTGATCAACGGGCGGTTTTTTGGGCACCAGAACGTGTGGGCATCGATAACATCGATGACCTCAAAGCGGATGGGGCCCAGTTCCTCATGAATTTCCCGCCGAATCCCTTCAACGGGCGTCTCGCGTTCCAGCCAGCCGGATACGCATTGATAACGCATCGCACCCGGCTTTGACAACAGCAAAATCCTGCCTGTTCGGTTATAGATGATGGCTGATACAGCGCAGAAATGTTTTATTCTTCCCATGATTTCTTAAGCGATCCGTGTATGGTTACAGTCATTTCGTGACCTTTTTTTATTCTGGCGCCATGCTATTCTGAAAGCGGGTATACGATACTGTCGCCGTCATTCCAGGGGCTTTTATAATAAAAGAGCAGTTTTCTGAATCCGGACCGGTACCGGTGCGTTCGTACGGAGGCTGTCAGCGGCTGTACATCCCCGCTATGCGCAACGATAAGCAGGTAACAGGCGTGGCAATGCAACAGGTATCTTTCAAGAAACGCGTTTTTACGGTCAATCGTCATCTGAATTTCGGCGGCGTTCACATGATACAAAGCTTCCCGGGCCGAACACCATAGCATTTGATGGGGCAATGGGCAGAAATGGATCCGCGAAAGGCAATCGCTCAGATCGTAGCGTTCCAGAATGTCCGGATCAAGAAATCCTTCCGCGCCATTATGACGGGCCACGGCGACCGCAAGGTTGTCTGAAAATACGTCCGAATTGACCATCGTGGCGCTTTCCTTCCAGTAAACCAGGACGCGGCCGCATTGCCGGGTCATCTGCCTATATAATTTCAGCGCCTGCGCCAGTACCCGATCCCGCTCTTTCGGTTCCGTAAAGTTGTTTCCTGAGGAATTATCCCGGAGCGGAAAGGTAGTCAGTTCGATGCCGATGATTGCCTCATGTGTGTAAAGAATAAAATCGGGGCTTTCGCGAACCTCGGCATTCATAACGCCGGACGGAAAGGCATCCGATAAGGCAATCGCCTCGAGTAGAAGCTGTCGTTCATAATGTTTTTTTGATTGAAAGCTCTGATTCATACGCGCACACACGCACGGTAGCGAATGATTTTTTTTCTGCGGGATAATGCATTCATAAAAAAAATCAAGAGGCTGTCGTTTCGGGACAACCTCTTGTGTCGTTTTATCGTCGTAAGGAAGGTATCCGGTTAATAGCCCTTATCATTGGAACCGAGTACGTTAATAATCTTGTGTTTGTAAAGTTCCTTCAGGGCATCACGCGCCGGACCCAGATACTTGCGGGGATCAAATTCTTCAGGTTTTTCCTTGAAAACTTTCCGGATGATAGCCGTAAAAGCCAGGCGGCCGTCGGAATCGATGTTAATCTTGCAAACGGCGGATTTAGCCGCGCGGCGCAGTTGCTCTTCGGGAATGCCGACGGTGTCTTTCATCGCACCGCCGTTCTCATTGATGATTTTGACAAGATCGGCGGGTACGGACGACGCGCCGTGGAGTACAATCGGGAATCCCGGGATGCGTTTCTCAATTTCTTCGAGGATGTCGAAACGCAGCGGCGGTGGAATCAGGATGCCGTCCGGCGTGCGGGTACACTGGCTGGGCTTAAACTTGGCGGCGCCGTGGGAGGTGCCGATGGATATGGCCAGCGAATCCACGCCGGTCTTGGTCACAAAATCCACAACGTCGTCGGGCTGGGTATATACCGATTTCGCGGCAACCACATCGTCTTCGATGCCGGCGAGCACGCCCAGTTCGCCTTCCACGGATACGTCGTACTTACGGGCAAATTCCACCACCTGTTTGGTTAGTTCCACATTTTTCTCGTACGGATGGTGCGAGCCGTCGATCATCACTGACGAAAAGCCCATTTCGATACAGCTTTTGCACAGCTCAAACGTGTCGCCGTGATCCAGATGCAGGACGATGGGTATGCCTTTACCATTACTGAGTTCCTTGGCAAACTCCACGGCGCCCTGGGCCATGTAGCGCAGCAGGGTTTGATTGGCGTACTTTCGGGCCCCGGACGAAACTTGAAGAATCACCGGAGAATTTGTTTCCACGCAGGCCTGCAGTATCGCCTGCAGCTGCTCCATATTATTGAAGTTAAACGCCGGTATGGCGTAGCCGCCGTTAACCGCTTTACGAAATAATTCTTTTGAATTGACTAATCCCAGCTCTTTATAACTTACAGGCATGGCGCAACTCCTTTCTTGATTGAATGAATCATTTTGAGTATACGTTAAAATTTTTTTAAATAAAACAGTTATATTATTTTTTCAAAAGCCGTTGCCGTCGGATTTCAAAAAAAAGGACTCCGGCCGCCACCGAAGCGTTGAGCGACTGGATGTGGCCGTGCATGGGAATTTTGATGAGAAAATCACAGTGATCCGCCACCAGCGGGCGCAGGCCTTTACCCTCACTGCCGATAACAATCCCGGTCGGGCCGCTCCAGTCAATATCATAATAATTCTTCTCGCCCCGGAGAGACGTTCCGAAAAACCACAAACCGCGTTCTTTCAGGTGATCAATGGTCTGCACGATATTGGTAACCATGACAATTTTGCAGTAGGCCGTGGCCCCCGCCGAAGTTTTAACGACCGTCGCATTGACCCCGGCGGCATTATGACGCGGTATGATTAGGCCATGCACACCCGCGCATTCGGCGCTTCGGATAATGGCGCCAAGATTGTGCGGATCGGTAATCTGATCGAGTAAAGCGATTACATGAGGTTCGTTTCTTTCCTGCGCCAGATTCAGGATCTCGTCCAGGTCGGCATAATGGAATTCACTCCCGCGCACGGTGGCCATCACGCCCTGATGATTGAGTTTGCCGGCGATTTTTTCCATCTGAGCGGCGGTAATCCGTTTGACTTTAACGTGATTACTGCGCGCCAGGGAGATGATTTCTTCCACCACCCATCCATGCGTGTGTTCCTGGATATGAATCTCTTCGATGGACTCCTGCGCTTTCAGGGCTTCCAGTACCGGTTTCCGGCCGTATATCAGGGTATCACTCATAAGAATCCTTTGGTTTACGGGATACAAGGCGTTTCAGGGGATAAATGGTACGTTCGGCGAGCGGAATAAACAGGTGATCCAGGCCCAAGGTTCTTTCTGAAGCGGTCTGGTAAGTCAGAATGATACCGACAATACCGAGGACAATGTTGGGAAACCACATGGCAAAAAACGGATTGAGCAGCTGGCGATCGCCGTAGTCCTCGCCCAGCACCAGGCAGAAGTAATAGGCGATGAAGAAAAACAAACTGATACCGCCGGCGATACCGAGATTGCCGCGGCGGGCCTTGACGCCGATAGGCGCGCCGAGCAGTACAAAAATAATACAGGCCGCCGGGATAGAATATTTTTTATTCACTTCAATCATCAACTGATCTATCATTTTCTGGTAGTTCGTGGCGGCGGTTATATTGGCTATCAGCGGCTGGGTCAGCGTCAGGAGCGCCTGCCGTGCTGAATCCTGGCGGACGCGCGCGTTTTCCCGACCGACGAATTCTTTCGGTAGCGGAATGATGTTCATTTGGGTATCAATGCCACTGGGTGCAGTCGGGCGCAACCGCCCCATCCAACCCTGCATACTGAACGGGGTTGTTATCCCTGTTTCCGAAGCGGAAGCCGCCGTGCTGTCTTCGCGATTTTTCAGATGGTGCCACATAATAAAATCGCTGAGGCGGTCCCACCACGACAGCCGTATTACCTGCCGTTCCAGCATCTCCCGGTGTTTCGGTTCAAGCGCTTCCAGTACATCCGGATTTTTTTCGATGATTTTCTGTATGCTTTCCATCCGCTGGCGTTTTTCTTCCAGACGGTGGCGCACCTCGTCCATCAGCTGGGCGATGTTTTTTTCCCTATCGTTGTAATAACTTTCATCGGTTTTTTTCAGCGTCATGTTCTCCACCGGTATCGTAACCCGGTAGGAATGAAACCGAACAAGCTGGTAGTCATTGATTTTCCGGAGATTGACTTCATGAATCTCGCCCTCTTCCAGATGCACAATCATGGCTTCCTGGAATTCATCCACTGTAATGGCGCCGCGGGCGGCAGTGATGGTTCGTACCGCATCGCGGTTAGAGCGGTCAAAGATCGTTACACCGTATATCGCGCCGCTCCATTCGTCTTTGTTTTCGACAATCATGCTGAAATTCTCGATACCATCCAGAAAGACTCCGGGCTGGAGCGTCAGCGTGGGGCGTTTTGTCTGGATGTTTTTCTTCAGGACGCGGGCTTTGTGGTTGGCCACCGGAAGCACCTTGTCATTAAACTCAATCAACCCGTAGGTGAGCACCGCGGCGACCAGCAGTACCGGGGTTATCAGCCGGTAAAAACTGATACCGCCGGCCTTGAGCGCCGTGATTTCGTTGTCGGAGGCCAGCCGCCCGAACGCCATGATCGCCGCCACCAGTACCGACATCGGCACGACCAGCACCATGATCCATGCCAGATTGTAAACAATGAACTCGGCGATGACGTCCAGCCCGATACCTTTACCGATGATGTAGCGCATGGCTTGCAGCACAAAATTCAGCACCAGCATGGATGTGATAATGGTTATCGAAAACAGAAAGGGACCGACATGTTCACGCAGAATATATCGGGCAACAATAAACATGGAATCGTATCGGTCAAAAAGGCGAATAGGCTGGTTCAGGTTTTTCGGGCCGCTTTGAGCATAGAAATCTGATCGCGCAGGCGAGCCGCGGCTTCATAATCTTCCGATTCCACGGCCTGCTGAAGCTCTTGCTCCAGTTTATTGAGAAGCAGGGTGGTTTCATCGCCGCTATCGGTATGAGCGGCCGTCAATGGCTGGGCTTTGACGAAATGACCGGTTTGCGCGTCTATCTCGAGACCGGCCGTATCCATAACTTCTTCGTTGACAAAAATAGGCGCGCCGACCCGGATGGCAATGGCGATGGCGTCCGAAGGACGGGAATCGATGATCTGTTCGCCGGTGCTGATATTATCCAAGTAAATGGAAGCATAAAAAGTGTTTTTGTTCAGTTCCGTAATAACCACTCGTTTGACTTCCGTATCAAGCGCTTCGAGAATCTGCACGGTCAGGTCATGGGTAAAAGGACGGAACGGCTTGATGCCCTGAAGTTCCAGCGCAATGGCGTGGGCCTCGGGCGCTCCGATAACAACGGGAAGAATACGACTCCGCTCCGCGTTGACTTCCATCAGCTGGAGCACATAGCCGTTGGTCTGTTCGTCTTCAATAATCCACTTGATTTCAACCTGTATTTCCATGACCCTTGCTTTCTTGATACAGGACTTCTCTCTGTATTAGTTTAGGAAACCTGAAGCTTAAAATCAAATCAAATTTACGGCTTCAGCCGTTCGGCGGTTAGCCGGCAGATACATTAGGATGGAAAATGCAGGTCCGGTATTTCCTGAATCAGCCCGTAATAATAACAGTAAGTCAGGTATTCCCGGATGCTGTCCAATGCTGGGGGATTAAGTTCATACGTCAGGGATTGGGAGAGATGATTTTCGAGCACGCCAGCCGATAATTCCTGAATCGGATTTAGCTGAAGATACTCCTGAACCAGCGCGGGCACATGATGAATCCCTTCATCGCGCGCCTGCTGAAACAATGCGACATCCTGCGGCTTGAGTATGCCAACTCCGGCGACCCAGAAAGCAGACACCATGGGCAGGCCATCCGTCAGGTCGTACCATTCCTCGCCAAGATCCAGATAATTATCGCACCGGTCATATTCCCGAAGCGCCTCTACCCCGCTGATCAGGACCGCATCCTGATGGATAAGAAGTTCCCCGGCCGATGTTTGGCCCACCGTCAGGATTTCCGGAGTCAGGTCATATTTTTCTTTCAGAAGAATCTGCATCAGAGGAATGTGTTCGGCGCTTTGCGCGGTTACCGCCACGCGACGAATGCGTTCCAGCCCACGGTTGAACATCAGCAACACGCCGCTGTGAGAATCCTTAACGACCACGCCGATGTCAGGAATGATTTCGACGCCGCGATGCGCCCGTATCAGAGAATATTGTATAACGGGAACCAGGCCCGCGTCGAGCTCACGCACGGCCAATCCCCTTACAATTTCGGAATAAGAACGTGGAATGCACTGTACGCGCTTATGGTATGGCGGTTGGGATAAGGAAACCGTAAGCGGCAGAGCGTCCGTATTTCCGGGTATGCCGGCCCGGATAACCTTTTCATCCTGCGGTAGCGCGGACACTATGAATCCTCTTCATCCTCATCCAGATCCTCGTCTTCGTCTTCCTCCGCACCGGATTCCCATTCGCCGACCTCATCGTCATCTTCGGATAGTTCGTTATCCGGCATTTCCAGGTCTTTGATGGCTTCTTTCGCTTTGGCTAATTGATCCTCAGGAACCAGAATCTTGATTTCAGAGAGGTCGCCGACAAAAACGACGTTCACATGGTCTTTTTGCGAAAACACCGTGCAATCAATACCGCAGGACTCCAGCTGGTCGCGGATGATTTCGGCCTGATGTTCGTAGTTAACGGTTTCCAGGACAACCCATCCTTCGATTTTTTCCGTCATGATGACACTCCCTTTGGTGGTTAAAAAAAACGTTATCCGCAGGACGGTGCATCCATCTTACGGATAACGCCTTTTATAGGTGGTATCAGCCGTTGGAACGGCGTTTCCGTTTATTTCCCTGACAAGCTCTTTATCCAGTATTCCGCGGATTCTCTCCAACGGCGGCTGGTCTTAGAGGCTTCGTAATATTTCAAGGCTTCTTGCTTGTTGTATAATTTGCGGTAAGCGTCGCCCAGTTCAAAATTCAGCGCCGCCGTGGTCTCAGCGTCTCTGGATGCTTTCAGCCCGTTCAATCCGTGCTTTATCGCTTCCTGATAATCGCCCGTAATATTCATCGCACTGGTTAATTCCAGAAGGGCCTTGGCATTATTCACATTTTTCTCCACCGCATCCTTCAATACGACAATCGCTTCCTTCAGCTGGCCAAGCCCGTCTTTAAGGACTTTCCCTTTGAGATATAAAATATCGTCATCGGTCGGATTATCTTTCAGATAGGCATCCATGGTTTCGATGGCTTTTTTATACTCCTTGGTATCCACATACAGGTTGGCTTTGTAGCTGATAGCCAAGGAAGCGGCTTCCTTGTCGCCGTCCTTCATGGTAATCGCTTTGTCATAATTGGCCAGAGCGCTGGCGTTATCGCCAATGCGGCGGTAAGATAATCCCAGATTGATATAGGCTTTCTGGTAATTAGGATCCAGTTTCACGGCTTCCTGAAATTCCTTGATGGCCTGCATGTAGTTGCCCTGTTTGTAATAATCCGTGCCGGCTTTGAACTTCGCTTTGGCCTGCTGCTGGGCTCCCATCGAGGCCAGTTTTTCCTGGTTTTGTCGTTCGATGGCTTCTTTCTGCTTTTTCCATTCTTCCAGTTTTTTCTGGTATTCTTCGTCCTGGTTCTCCTGAGCCACGACGGCCATAGCCATGCAAATACCGATGGCCAGTGACAAGCCAAAACACAAGAAACGTTTGTTCATGGTAAACACCTCCGCGGAATTGGGTTTAAAAAAAATCTTTTTATAATACATACCTCAACGTGTATACCGGTAAATAAGAAATGAGACTTTGTGCCGAAGGCGGGATTTGAACCCGCACGCTGTTACGCGCCACCCCCTCAAGATGGTGTGTCTGCCAATTTCACCACTTCGGCAAAACAAGGAAATTTTTCTTAGTTTTAATTTAAGGAAAATTTCCGATTATTCCAATATTTTTTTTCGGCTATTCCTGAGCCGGCAAAGCCGGGGCGCCGCCGCTCTGTTCGAGTTCCGTTTCGATAATGCCTTTTTCGGTTCCGGTATCATGAATTCCGCGGATATTCAGGGCAATGCTGAGCAAGGCAAATAAAATGGAAAGAAATACCGTGGCTTTAACCAGAGTATCCACCGCCTGCCGTCCGCTGAGGAACGGCGTGGAGGCGCCGCCGCCGATACCGGCCAAACCGCCGCCTTTGCTGGCCTGCAGAAGGATAGCAATCATCAGCAGGACACTCACGATGATGTGAACCACAACAAGAATCGTAAATAACATTCGTCACTCCGTTAGTATATGAATATTCAGTTAACTTACCGTTTCGGCCGCGCGCACGATGGCGGCAAAGGAATCGGCGTCGAGGCTGGCGCCGCCGACCAGAGCCCCGTCGATATTTTCCGATCCCAGCAGGGCCTGAGCGTTGTCGGGTTTGACGCTGCCGCCGTATTGAATGATCAGTTCCGCCGCCAGGCCGGCGCCATACATTTTTTCAGTGAGCGCCCGGATTTGTCTGTGGACGTCGTCGGCCTGCTGAACGGTGGCGTTGCGGCCCGTGCCGATAGCCCACACCGGTTCATAGGCAATGACCAGCCGACGCACCTGCGAATCGGTCAGGTCTTTCATGGCGCCGGTGAACTGTTTTTCAATCACCGCTTCGGTCCGGCCGTTTTCGCGCTCTTCGAGCGTCTCGCCGATGCACACGATCGGGCGCAGGTTTTCGGCCAGCGCGATTTGTATTTTTTGGTTCACCGATGTGTCCGTCTCGCCGAAAAACTGCCGCCGCTCCGAATGACCGATAATCACGAGCTCACAGCCGGCATCCTTGATCATGGCAGCGGAAATTTCTCCGGTAAACGCGCCGGATTTCTGGAAATACAGATTCTGGGCGCCCATCAGGATTTTAGTGCCTCTTAAAATTTCCGTAACGGCGGGAATCGCGATAAACGGCGGGCACACGCCCATTTCCGTTTTCTTGATATCGGTCAGCTTGATCTTCAGCGCCCGGGCCAGCGCCATCGCCTCCGACGGCGTTTTATTCATCTTCCAGTTGCCGACAATAAATTTTTTTCTCATAACAGCCTCTTATGCGTTGGTTAAAGCTTCCACGCCGGGCAGAAGTTTGCCTTCCATAAATTCAAGGGAGGCGCCGCCGCCGGTGGATACGTGAGAAACCAATTTAGACATTCCCATGTCCGTGATGGCCGCCGTGGAGTCGCCGCCGCCGACAATCGTCACACCGCCGTTGTTTGTGCATTCCACGAGCGCTTCCGCGATGGCGCGCGTCCCGCCTGAAAAGTTTTCCATTTCAAATACGCCCATCGGCCCGTTCCAGACCGCGGTTTTGGCTTTCGTGATTTCTTTTTTGAAAAGCTCTACGGTGGCCGGCCCGATATCCATACCAATCCAGCCGGGCGGCATAGCGTCCATCGGCACGGTCTTGAACTCGGTATCGTTCTTAAACTCTTTGGCAATCACCACATCCACGGGGAACAGGATGGTCTTATTCATGGAGCGGGCTTTTTCAATGATGGCTTTCGCAAGGTCCGCTTTTTCGGCTTCGAACAGCGACTGCCCGATTTCTTTGCCCATAACTTTGGCGAAGGTAAACATCATGCCGCCGCCGATAAGGATGGAGTCCACTTTGCCCAGCAGGTTTTCGATGACGTCAATCTTTCCGGAAACTTTCGCGCCGCCGATAATCGCCGTAAACGGCCGCTGGGGATTGTTCAGATGCGCGCCGAGGTACTTCAACTCCTGCTGCATCAGATAGCCGGCGATATTTTGTTTGAAATAGCGCGTAACGCCCTCGGTGGAGGCGTGCGCGCGATGCGCCGTGGCAAACGCGTCGTTGACGTAAATATCGCCGTACGACGCCAGCGTTTTAGCAAAATTCTCGTCGTTATTTTCTTCCTCGTTGTAATAACGCAGGTTCTCAAGCAACAGGACTTCGCCGGCGGCAAGGCTTTTGACCATCGCTTCCGTTTCCGGCCCGATGCAATCCGGCGCCATCTTCACGGGCTTATCTAACAGTTCGGAAAGCCGCACGGCGCAAGGCTTCAGAGACATCGAGGGGTTTTTCTTGCCTTTGGGCCTGCCCAAATGGCTCATAATCACGCACCGGCCGCCGTCGTGAAGGATTTTCTTGATGGTCGGCACCGACTCGCGGATGCGCGTGTCATCGGTAATATTCAGCTTATCGTCCAGAGGCACATTGAAATCCACGCGCAACAGCACGCGCTTATCCTTAAAATTGACTTTATCAACGGTTAATTTATGCATGGCTGTATCTCCAACCTGATTTAACGCCGGGTTTACTTTTTGTTGATAATATACTTTAATAAATCCGTTACGCGGCAGGAATACCCCCACTCGTTATCATACCAGGAAACAATCTTAAAGAAACGTTTCTCGCCCTTCAGGTTATTCTGCATCGTGGCCAGCGAATCATAAATTGAGGAGCGTTCGTCATGGATAAAATCGGTGGACACGACTTCTTCGTTGCAGTATCCCAGTATGCCTTTGAGGTATGTTTCGGAAGCTTTTTTCATCAGCGCGTCTATTTCCTCGATTGAAGTATCCTTCGCGGCGCGGAATGTCAGGTCCACCACCGAGACGTTCGGCGTCGGGACGCGGAACGACATGCCCGTCATTTTGCCTTTAACAGCCGGCAGCACTTCGCCGACCGCTTTGGCCGCGCCGGTCGTGGAGGGAATGATATTAATCGCCGCGGCGCGTCCGCCCCGCCAGTCTTTCTTGGACGGCCCGTCCACCGTTTTCTGCGTGGCCGTATAGGAGTGAATCGTGGTCATCAGACCGGACTCCACGCCGATGCCCTCCTTCAGCAGCACATGCACCACCGGCGCCAGGCAGTTGGTCGTGCAGGACGCGTTGGAAAGGATATGATGTTTCGATGCGTCGTATTCCTGCTCATTGACGCCCATCACGAATGTCTTGACCTCGCCTTTCCCGGGAGCCGTAATCAGCACTTTTTTAGCGCCGGCAGTCAGGTGACCCTGAGCCTTGGCGGAATCGGTAAACAATCCGGTGGACTCAATGACGTATTCCACGCCGAGATCTTTCCACGGAAGCTGGGAAGGTTCTTTGGTGGCCAGAAGGCACTTTATTTTGTGACCGTTTACGACCAGAATATCATCGTCGTCCAGTTCGGGTTTGCTTTTTTCGGTGGCAATGGTTCCTTTGAATTTTCCGTGAATGGAATCATATTTTAACTGATAACCAAAGTATTTGGCATCCGTGCTGATATCCACCACGGCTACCACGTCAACGTCTTTGCCGAGCATGCCTTTATCGACCAATGCGCTGAACACCAGACGCCCGATGCGCCCGAAACCGTTGATTCCAATTTTAACCGCCATGACAGCCTCCGTATGATAAGTTAAAGTTTTGCAATAACTTATTAAAATAAAATGAGCTTATAATATAATAACATTTAAAAAAAAGTCAATTAAAATTGCTTAAACCCGCTGCAACCGTAGTCTTATAAAGTTTCACCGATTATTTATGCGTCATGGTAAACACGCCATCCCAGTCGGCTCCCGGAGGATTGGCTTTGAACGCTTCACACCGCTTAAGGTATTCGAGAGAAGGCCCGTCGTCGGCTTTGTGGCGTAGGGCCGTTTTGAAATAGACTATCGCCTCATCCCATCGCTGCTGCCGGTAAGCCAGAAGGCCCTGCTCATAGGATTCCATCACTTTTTTCATGGTGCTTGAGAGGCCGGTGGATTTTCGAGCCATCACGTTGAACACCTTAACCGGTTTCTCTTTTCCTTTCACCCGGATGAGGTCTAATTCCCGCCCGATAATCTGGTCTTTAACCAAATCGAACGTCCACTCGGTGCACATGATGTCCGTACCGTATTCTTTATTGGCGCCTTCGAGACGCGAGGCGAGGTTGACGTTATCGCCCATGACGGTGTAGTCGAACACGGAATCCGAACCCATGTTGCCGAGTACGACTTCGCCGCTGTTAATACCGGCGCGCATAAACAATTCCGGCCGGCCTTCTTTGCGCCATTTGACGCGCATTTCCACGAGTTTTTCCTGCATCTCCAGCGCGGCGCAGCAGGCCTTCAGCGCGTGGTCTTCATCGGGCAGGGGCGCGCCGAACTCCGCCATAATCGCGTCGCCTTCGTATTTGTCGATGATGCCGTCGTATTTGGAAATGATGTCCGTCATCGCGGTCAGGTATTCGTTCAAAAGGGCGACAAGTTCCACAGGTGTCAGTTTCTCGCTGAGCGTGGTAAAACCCGCTACGTCGGTAAACATCACGCTCAGGAAGCGCACTTCCCCGCCGAGCTTGAGCAGGCCGGGATTGGCAATCAACTGATCCACCACTTTTTCCGGCAGGTAGCGCCCGAAGGCGTTGCGGATAGTGGCTTTTTCGCGCCGTTCGCCGAGATACTGGAACAGCACGTTGCCCACGTAAGTGAATCCCACCGCCATAATCGGCGTTACAATCTGCATGTGCACGTTGCTGCTGACGAAAAGATAGAACGACATGGCCATGATGCCAAGCACTACAATAATGAATATCGGCAAGGCCAGCAGAGGTTTCTGCAGGCGGCTCACGACAAAGAACACCAGAAAAGACATTAAGGTCACGATAATGACGCGCCATACGTCGCTCTGCATGGTGATATAATTGTCTTGCATGATGGTGTATATGGCGTTGGCGTGGATCTCCACCCCGGGCATCAGCGTTTCCCGTTTTTTACCTTCTATGTCGCGCACCTGACTGAGCGGTACGGAGAACACGTCGTGCAGTTCCTCCATCGTCGCGCCGAGCAGAACAATTTTGTCCTTGAAAAACCCCGATTGCAGCAAACCGCCGGGTATGCCCAGCACGGTATCCGGTTCCTGATCGAATGAATCCAAATCGAACTGCGGCTTCAATTCGAATTCACTGTCGTCCACCACGTCCGCGAAGGATTTGTATGGAAACGTTTTAAAGGGCCCGACAAAATTAATCAGGTACGAATAGGGTTTATACTTGCGAATTACCTTATCGCCGAAGACGAAGAAATTTTCGTCATTCTGAAATTGGACGCTGTCCGGGATATTGTAATATTTGCGCAGCACTTCGATACCGAAGGAGTAGAACATTTCGGGATTTTCTTCCGAGCCCATGACCTCTTCCAGAAGATACTGGCGCCAGAATCCGTCGATGTCGTTGGTCACGCCGACGAAACCCCAGGTGCCGCCGGCCTCGAGAAACTTGTTCAGCGGCTGTACCCGCAGGTCGTATTGGCCCTGACCGCCGCCGACTTCGGCCTTGACGACTTTCCCCGCCAGCACCACATTGCCGGCTTCACGGATCGCCTCGGCCATGTCGTCGTCTTTTTCGGTACCGTTGTAATCCGGCGCATCGAACACCACGTCGATACCGACCACCTTAGCACCGGCTTTTTTCATGTTGCGGATGAAATGCGCGTAATAGTTTCGCGGCCACGGCCACCGGTCTTTCACGACTTCCGCGGCCTGATCGCCGATATCCACAATAATAATCGGCGATTCCTCGGGCTTGATTTTCTTTTCATGGTCAAAATATTCATACCGGAACGCGAAGCGCTGGTCCAGCATCTTCAGCTCCAGCGTCTCAATCGCCTTGACGCCAATCAGAAAACTGCCCAGCCAGACCGCCAGCAACGTGATGAAAATTCCTGACAGTGTCTTATTTTTAAATCCGGCGAAATAGATTCCAAGAATGGCCGCCAGCAAGGACAGCGCAGTCAGACCTATATGGATTACATAAAACATAAATACAGACTCGCCGATATCCGGCAAAAGTTTGGTGACCAGATTCGGAATGAACATCAACAGCGCGATAATCAGACATATCAAAGCCATGGTGTTTTGTCTGAGCGATTTCCAGAATTCTCCTTTAGCCATATTTTATTCCTCGCAGAATATTAAGTTTGATGCCGCAATATAATGAAATATAAAAATAAAAACCTAACTTAAATTTCTCTAAGTTAGGTTTTTATCCGTAGGTGTTTCATCATTTAGAAGACAAACTCATAGCGCGCGGTAAATACGCGGTTCACCACGTCTTTCTTGCCGGTAACCGTTCCGCTCGCATCCCGTTTGGGAATTTCCAGGCCCGCGGTCAGACTCAGGTCCAGAAAAACCGTATGCCGGGTGTAGAAATTAAACCGCTGTCCGAGATTGAAGTTGGTCAGGGTGACGGGATCCACGCCGGTGAGCTTATACGATGTAAGGCCGGCGCCACCGTAAATGCTGAGCTTAAAATCCTTCTCACGGATTGGCATATATTCCGCCGAAGCATTGTAGGAGGCGGCCGACGGGGAAGACTTAATCAGAGAGACCGCGCTGGCGGTGTCCTGTGACAGGGAATAAACCTTGCCGCTGGTCATGCTGAACGCCACGCTGGTGCGAAGCGGAATTTTCCACTCCGTAGTTAAACCCAGAGCGAAGGTGTTGCTGGAAGAATTGCCTAACGCGTTGTAACGGTAATTCCGGATGGAATCCACGTAAAGGAGATCATCGGTTTTATCTTTCTTGGAACTGGTGTTGAAACTCAACGAGGCGTTGTGGCGCAAATCAAACAGGAAGAACGAGTAAGAGGACGAGACCGAATAGATGTTGGTTGTGTTCTTTTCCGGACGCGCGTTGCCGTCCACCTGACGGAAAAATTTGGACGCGGTGGTATCGGTGGTAAATCCGTTGTCGCGGTTCAGCGTGGTAAAGCCAAACGTCAGCGTCGGCAGGTCATGCGGCAGAAACACGGCAAACTGGAAGCCAAGGTTGTCCGTCTTTAGGGTATTCACGTTGCGTTTGGCCAGATTATTTTTGGTTGTCATATACGATACGGAAACATACGCGCGGTTATCCCAGAAGCGGTACCGGTCGGAAATCTCAAAACTTTGAATGTCGCGGACAATCGAACTGCCGAAGGACTGGAAATATCCGCCGTGGTGACGATAACGGGTATTAAAATTATTATTGAACATATTGACGGCGCCGCCGAAGGTATAGGCAAACAGGTTATTATCTTTCCACCCGTTGATAGGAATTGGATTAAGATTCGTATTGACGGTAATAAAATCCTTGAGCATGTTAATTTTATCCTCGTTCATATCGCCAAAACCGTAATCCGAGAAAACGGAAGCGTCAAGATTGCCGCCCGTGATATCTTCGTTGGTGATGCCGGCGGCCCCGCTGGCGTCAAAGTGCACGCGCCGGTCGAAAAGATCCATATTGAAATCCGCGCCGAACACCACGTTTTCCTTCGGTTTGATGCCGCTGAAGGCGATGGACTTGGCCTGGTTGTAGCTCAGGGAACCCTGTGCGTCTTTGGCTTTTACGTAACTGAGGCCAAACTGAAATTCTCTGGGCCCCACGCTCGCGCGCATGCCGAACAGGTCGCGGCGGAACGTACCGGTAAAGGATTTTTTATAAAGCGCGTTGCCGGGATCGTTCAGCGCGCTTAGAATCACCGAGTCCGGGTTCGAGTTAATATACGCCCGATAGAGACTGTCCACCTTACTCTGGATTCGTTCATCGCTCTTGGACAATACTTTCCGGTTCACTTCGCCGCGAACCAGCTGAAAATTGAATATCCCCAGAAACACGCCGGTGCTGACGCCGCGTACGCGCGTGCCGTAAAGCGTGACAGGGCTGAACACGGGATACGTGTCGCCGTAATCCAGGAGAAGAATATTATCTAAATTGCCGCTGATTAAATACCGGCTCAGCGCCTGGTTTTTGCGGGGATCATCCTGCGAGTCGAAGTCGAACGTGCCGGCCACCTTGAACCATTTTTTCTCGTAAGAAAGATCCGCTCCGACGCGCCCATAATCGATTTCTTCGCCGAGGTTTTTCTGCGCTTTATATTCCGTACGGAAATTGGCCCGGAACCGGCTATCGTCGAACTGCGGTTTGTAGGCCATCTGAGCGCCTCCGGCCGTCACGCCGCTGAAGCCTTTGCCGGAAAATATTTCCTCGCCGCCGGTCTGCACAATGGTGAACGACCATTCGGCCAGCTTGTAGATTTCATTGCTCGCGAGGATGTATTCCACGCGCGCGGTATGGGGACCTTCGTTGAGGTCTTTGGTGGTGTACGTCACCAGTTCCGCCGTCACGTCGGATTTACGGGTAACGTCGTTACCGTCCAGACGAACGATGATGTTCTTGACGTTTACTTCCGTTTCAGAAAACAACGAAACCGCGAGCATGAAATCCGTTCGGGATACGGTTTGGTCGGGCTCGGGCGAGAGAATCACCGCCTCCACTTCGCTCTGCATCATAACCGGTTTGGCGCCGGTTACGATGATCGGGTTCATCTCGGCGTTGAATTCCGGATAGGTAATCACATCGCCGGCGTCAGTCTCCGCGGCAATATAATATTCCACGGTCTGGCCGCGTTCCAGACGGACCCGGTCAATGAGGGCGCCGAATTTGCCGTTAACGCGCTCGGTCATTTCCACCTCAATAAACGCCGGATCGCCCGGATAGCGGTAAAACACCGAGGCGCGGAGGATGCGGGCCGTGAAGCCGATTTCAATATTCAGCGGCTGTCGTTCCGGCCACTGCGTTACCGGCGTGTGCATGATATAGCCCGTGGCGGGGTTTATTGCCGCCGCCGGCTCCGGATTACCCGCCGTCAGCCACAGCAGGCCGATGAGACCCGCCCATAGCGCTCTCTTTGGAAATATGGTACCGCTAAACCAATTCATAATAACCTCCTTTTTTACATTTTATATCAAACCTTGCTTATCCAATTAATCTTACTCTGCTTTCAGAAGTAAACCGGACTTTACCTGACCCTAAAGGAAAAAACAATTTTTAACTTCAACGGCTGTTTTATGTCAGGTTGTATTTTTTTCGTATTAATGCCTGCACTTCGCCTTCTTCGGGAAAGCGGTCCAGTTTCCGCTTTGAAAAAACCAGCGAGCCGTCCACGGTTATTTCAAACACGCCACCGGAAGATTCTTTCATCTGAACCTCGGCTCCCAAAGCGCTCTTCAGCTCGTCCGCCAGACCGGCGGCCCGGGGGTAATAGTTTCATATAACGCAGTATTCGATGGAAATTTTCATCAGGTGCCTTTCGCTGTATGCAGTTAACGGATATTGAATACAAGTTAATGAAAAATACCTGTTTATTGCAAATGATTTTTCCAAAAAAGTTTACGACGCGGTTATTCCAATCTCGCACACCCGTAATCCCGAGTCGCTTTTCAGCCGTTCCGTGTTAACAAGCTTCTGTAATGGCAGTACCGGCGGTATTATTTTTTGTTTACGGCCGCTTTTCGAAGTTTATCCAGCTTCTCGCGGGCTTTGAGATGGGCGTAATGGGTTTCCGTGAATATATGCCGGCCTGTGCCGTCGGCGACCATATATAAATAACGGACATTTGCCGGATACAACGCCGCGAGGATGGAGGCCTTGCCGGGATTGTTTATCGGCCCCGGCGGAAGCCCCTTATACTTGTAAGTATTGTATGGACTGTCGATTTCAAGGTCTTTATGATATAACCGGCGTGGTGATTCCTGAAGAATGAACTGGATAGTCGGATCGGCCTGGAGCGGCATTTTCTTTTTAAGCCGGTTATGATACACCGCGGAAACGAGGTAGCGCTCGTCGTCATCGGCCGTTTCGCCCTCGATGATGGAAGCCAGCGTCACCACCTCCCGTTTGCTCATCCGCAGCTGGCGCATCCGCGCCGTCAGGTTTTCGTCAAAGACGGCGTCTAATTGTTTGAGCATTGTGGTAATGATTTCGCGTTCGGTCGTTCCCGGGTCAAAATCATAGGTGTTCGGCATCAGGTATCCGCTCAGGTTCCGGTCATCAATACCGAACGAACGGGCGAGCGCCGTATCTTTTAAAACCGCATAAAAACTGTCGCGGCTGATTGGCAACTGCTTATGGATAATTTCATACACGGCCGCGGTACGTTTGCCTTCCGGAATGGTAATGCGGATGCTCTGCGGTACGGCGCTGTATAGGATTTTCAGAACCTGATGATTCGGCGCCTGTGTCGGAAGGAGGTATTTTCCCGCTTTTAGCTGTTTTTCCGCTCCCATATATCGGGCGGCCCAGATGAAGGTCCGTTTATTCTCGATCACGTTACTTTCCTCAAGTATCAACGCGATGTCGCTCAGCGTGGAACCCTTCGGCACGGTAATGAGTATTTTTCTGTCCACCGTCAGCGCATCCACGTCGACCATGGGCAGATTGTACAAAACGACATTGTAAAAAAGTACGACGGCTAATCCGCCGGTTATAGCTAAAAACAGCAAGAATGAGGCGGCAATTTTTAGCCAGACGCCTGGGCCGGACTTCTTCATATTTTCTTCGATCAATAAATGCTGCCTCGGTGGTAACGGTTATCCGTGATAATTAATTCAATGCCTGCGCTATAAAAAACGCGGTCAGTATATTAAATATTTCCCTTGAAATCAACAGCAACCTTCTTTTCAGCATCGCTTCTTAAATAGGCTTTTCATTATTCGTCAAAAAACCATAAGACTTGACCGGACATTATACTTAACCGGCGGAGCCTAAATTCAGGCCTAACCGCCTATCCGCCTGACGAAGCCGGGCACATCGAAAATTTTTTGCACCTATATCAACAAGAATCCCGCGTTCGCCTTTATATGTGCGGTTAATTTAACCAAAAAACGCTGAGGGTGCCGGAATGGCGTTTCAAAACGTGCCGGAATGATTATTCGGATTCGTGGCACCAGCGCGTAGGGCCTGGCGTGCGAGAAAAACGGCAAATAATTCACTTATTGGCCATAGCATTTTGCTCTTGATTCTGATTAAAGGTTTCAGATATTTACCATGCCCTATAACCAAACGGAGAAGTATTATGGATACAATCCAGGCAGGCATCGTCATGGGAAGCGAAAGCGACTGGGAGATCATGCGGCATGCGGCGACGGTATTGCGCCAGTTCGGTGTGTCGTTTGAAACCAAGGTGGTATCCGCGCATCGTACGCCGGATCTGCTTTTTAAGTATGCGGAAACCGCCAAGGAACGCGGGCTGATGTGTATCATTGCGGGAGCGGGCGGCGCGGCGCATCTGCCGGGCATGCTGGCTTCCAAGTCAGTGGTACCCGTACTCGGCGTGCCGGTGCCTTCCAAATACCTCAAAGGTATGGACTCGCTGCTGTCCATCGTACAGATGCCGAAGGGCGTGCCGGTAGCGACCTTTGCGATCGGCGAGTCCGGAGCGATTAACGCCGCGCTGTTTGCCGTAGCGCTTTTGGCGACCCATGATGCCGCTTTATATGCCAAACTGCAGAAATTCCGCAAGGAGCAGGAACAGGCCGTTCTTAAAACGCAACTCAAATCCGAATGATTCTGCCGGGCACATGCATAGGCGTTTTGGGCGGCGGCCAGCTGGGACGCATGTTTGCGGTCGCGGCCATGACAATGGGCTACGACGTGGCGGTGCTGGATCCCGACCCGTACAGCCCGGCCGGCCGGATCGCGCGTTATCATCTGCAGAAGCCTTACCGCGATGAAGAGGCCCTGCTGGAACTGAGCCGGCTCTGCCAAGGCGTAACGACCGAGTTTGAAAACGTACCCGCCGATACGATGGCCTTTCTCGCTTCGCATACGCTTGTCCGGCCGTCGGCTGACGCCGTGGCCGTCGCGCAAGACCGCCGTAAGGAAAAAACGTTTCTTGACCGGTTCGGCATCCCTACCAACAAGTTTTATATTGTCAACGCTTCGGAGGATATCATGCCCGGCCTGGACCACACCGGAACGCCGGCCGTACTCAAACGCGCCCAGCTGGGTTACGACGGCAAGGGCCAGTATATCGTCACAAACGAAAAGGAAGCACGCGAAGCCTTTCTTGAGATGAACGGCGTGCCGTGCCTTCTCGAGGAAAAGCTGGATTTCCGTCTTGAAATTTCCGCGCTCATCGTTCGGGGACATGACGGCACGGTAGCGCATTACCCACCGGCCGAAAATATCCACGAAAAAGGGATTCTCGATATGTCCATTGTACCGGCCCGCATCGGTGCCGACCTGGCAGAAAAGGCCTGCACAATCGGTGAAGCGGTAGCCGCGCACCTGGATTACATCGGCGTTCTGGCGGTGGAAATGTTCGTCATGCCCGACGGACGGATTCTGGTAAATGAAATGGCCCCGCGCCCTCACAACAGCGGCCACTATACGATGGACGCCTGCGTCACCAATCAGTTTCAGCAACAAGTGCGCGCGTTGTGCGGCCTTCCTTTAGGCGATGTGACATTGTTGTCCCCCGCCGTTATGGTCAATTTGCTTGGGGATATCTGGAATCCGGTGCCGCGTTGGGAGGCCATACTGAAATATCCAAATGTTCATTTGCACCTTTACGGTAAAAAAGAACCGCGACCCGGAAGGAAAATGGGCCATTTTACCTGTGTGGATTCCGATTTGTTCCGTACGATTGAAACGGCCATGGAAATCAAACGATTGTTGCGGGGCCAGTAACGTACCGGCGTAAAGTGTAAAAACTTCTTACGGATTTTTTATCCTTTTCTTCGCTTCTTCCAGAGGCGCTCCAGCCGCTCTTTAAATTTTTTCTCCGTACCCAGTTCGGTCGGACGGTAGTAGATTTTATGCCGAAGTGGCGGCGGCAGGTAATCCTGCTCGGCAAAATGCTCCTCGCCCTGATCGCTGTAATCATGCGCGTATTTATAATTTTTACCGTAATCCATGGTTTTCATCAGTTTGGTCACGGCGTTGCGCAGATGCAGGGGAACGGGATACAACGCTTCTTCGCGCACGTCAGCGGCGGCTTGTTCGAGCGCCATGTACGACGCATTGCTTTTAGGACAACTGGCAAGGTACGTCGCGCACTGCGCCAGGATGATGCGGGCCTCGGGCATGCCGATAACATCCACGGCCTGGAAAGTCGAAACGGCGAGCGTAAGGGCATACACATCCGCGTTGCCGACGTCTTCCGAAGCGAGAATCACCATACGGCGCGCGATGAACTTGGGATCCTCGCCGCCCTCGAGCATGCGGGCCATCCAGTATAAGGCCGCGTCAGGGTCGCTGCCGCGGAGACTTTTGATGAACGCGCTGATGGTATCATAATGATATTCTCCGGCCCAGTCATACATAATATTTTTTTGCTGATAGGCCTCTTCAATCACGCTCTTTGTAATATGATAGACGCCGTCGGCATCCGGTTGAGCCAGATGTACGGCGAGTTCCAATGAATTCAGCAAATTGCGCGCATCGCCGCCGGCATAAAAAATCAGGCTCTCGCGGTCGGCAATGTCAATCTTCAAATGGTTCAGCGTTTCATCTTCTTCCAGCGCGTGATCCAGAATCCGGCTCAGGTCATGTTCGGTGAGGGCCTCCAATTTATACACCTTGCACCGCGACAGCAGCGCGTTGATGACTTCGAAGGACGGATTTTCGGTAGTCGCGCCGATTAATATCATCGTGCCTTCCTCAACGGAATGCAGCAAAGCGTCCTGCTGGGCTTTGTTGAAACGGTGAATCTCGTCGATAAACAGGAGCAACTGTTCGCCGGTTTGTTTTTTAAGCGCCTGGGCATCCTGAATAACTTTGCGGACTTCCACCACGCCCGAATCTACGGCGCTGAGCGCCACAAATTTCGAACGGGTTTCTCGTGCAATAATCCGGGCAAGAGTGGTTTTACCCGTACCCGGCGGACCCCAGAATATCATGGATACCAGCGGCCCTGATTCGATCTGCACCCGCAGGGATTTACCCTGACCGAGAAGATGCTCCTGCCCGACAAATTCGGCAAGCCGTTTCGGGCGCACCCGCTCGGCCAGAGGCGCTTTGCCGTCATGAAGTTTAGAAGCCGGCGTTTCCGGACTATTATCATCAAAGAGCGTCATGAGAAATACTGCGCTTAAAAAAAACCGGGCACCAAACTATTGACAGTTCGGCGCCCGTGGATGGAGATGAAATTAAAGGTTACCGGCTTTCTGGCGTGCCTCAATCCACTTCGCGTATTCGAGGATGGCGTCGAGTTGGCCTTTGGCATGAATGCCGGCTTCCTCAAGCACCTTAGCGCCGGAACCGCTTCCGAGATAGTGACCTTTCCGGAACGGATGGAGGGTGCGCCGGACGCCTTCGCCGGAATGAATCCACTTGTATAAAGTCGGCAGGGTGAAATCCGTGATGCCCATCGCATGCCGCTTCAGATCCTCGCCGAAAATGGTCTGTTGTTCCTCTTCCGGCAGGAGCTCGTACATTTCCGCGCTGGTCACGTAAAATACGTTCATGCGCAATCCCTGCGCGTCGAGTTTTTGAAGAACTTCATTGACAAATATTGTGGCGACGGCGTTGCCCTGCAGCACCAGCGTGCCGTGATACGGTTTGGCTTTCGGATCCGCCCGACGGAATGCATACACGCCTTTTACGGCGGCTGAGGGATCGGGCAGGTGGAGTGCGGCGCGGTCCACAACGATATCTTCCGGTCTGGAGACAAACGGCGCCAGGATTGCCGGACGGCGCTTCAATGCGGCGACGATGAGCGGCCACACTTCCTGAGCGCACCAGGGCGTCAGCGTAATGATTTTTCCTTTCGGGAAATTTTCCTGCAGCAATTGGAGCGCCTGCGGATCGGCGTGAGTCGGCCCGTCCTCGCCGGTCTTAGGTCCGGCATGCCCGTTGATCATGATCCACGTCATGAACGGATCGCCGGTCATTTCCCAGAACGTCTGCTGGGCAATCCCGTGACAGCGGGCGGCGGTGTGTTCCATGGCGGCGATGAACGCCGAATAGGAAGACGAGATGCCGATGTGGTTCCGGTAACTGGAGAGACCGTACATAAACGCCCCCATCGCGTCTTCACAGATGCCGCCTACCGGCAGAAGACGCGCGCCGGGATTATTCACGGCATTATACCACCCTTGCGGAAAATCCTTGTTCAGTCCGCTCAAACTGGTGGAGCCGAACAGGTCAGCCGCGGAACCAATCAAAGCGCCGCCGGTTTCTTTGTTAAGATAATTAAGCACGCCGGCTAACTGCGCGCGGATTGTGATGGATGTTCCGGGTTTAAGCACGAGGGCCTCCGGCGTGGTTGCGGCTGAAATATTATCCGTGTAGATTTTTTTATAATCCGGCGCGTCGGCCCGTTTTTTTAAATTCCTTTTTTCAAACCGCTGTTTGGCCCGGGCAATTTTTGACGCCGCTTCCGCCGCGATTTCCTTGCGGCTTTCAATCACCTCGCGGATTACAGTGAGCGTTTCCCAGAAATTCTTTTCGATATTCGCCGGAGTTTTATCTCCGGAAAATTTCGGGAACTGAACCTTATAATACGATTCAAAAATATTGATAAATTTGTAGTATTCTTCGGAACAAAATTTATGCCCGGCGCCGTGCGAACCTTTGCCGGTAATTCCATACGTCCACCCTTTGACGGTACGATACACCACGGCTGTAGGCAGTTTGGCGTCTAACGACAGCGCGAGTTTCTGCGCGGCAAACACCTGTTTGTAATTATGGCCGTCCGGCACATAGATAACATTCCAGTCGTGCACGTGTAAAAGCTCCGGCGGCGTCCACTGCACATAATCGCCGGGCTTGCCGTTTTCGGCGGTGACGCGGTCTGAATCGATGGACGACTGATTCCAGTCGACGTGCAGGATGATGTTGTACAACTGCGCGGTGGATGCGGCCGCGAGCGCTTCATGGACGCGGCCCGGCGTCATGCCGCCTTCGCCCTCGATAATATGTACCATCGGCGGGTCGTCCGGGAACATATCCAGCGCGCCCAGAGCCATACCGCAGGCCGCCGGTACGCCGATGCCGCTGGGACCGGTCGCCGTGCGCACAAACGGCACCACGCAGGATGGATGCCCGTCTAACGCTTTGGAATGAAATTGCTTAAACAGCGGCGTATCCTGGGTCGGGTTGCGGCGGAACCCGAGCAGATCTTCCAGCCGCAGTTGCCGCTTTTCCGGAGCAAGCAGGGAGGGCTCGCCGACACGAATCAGTTCGTTACGCAGCGCCCACATCGCGTACAATCCCATGGCCTTGTGGCCGGCGGCGTAAACAATCATGTCGTTTTCCGATAAATCCGGCCTGGAAAAATCATAATCCATGTGGTTGTACAATAAGCCTTCCACGATGCGGCCGGAGGACAAACTACCGCCGGGATGACCGGAATTCGGCACAAAATTGAACAGCACGCCGCAAAGCGTACGATAAATCACATCCACGGACTCAAAGAAACGGATTTCATCATCGCTTACGGCCGCAGCCGGCTGCCGCACGATTTCCGAAATGTCATAATATACGCCGCGCCGGGTATTCAGCTGAAATGGCGCCGGCCGGGTCTCAGGAAAATGTATTCGTGATCGCATGGAATTCTCCCATTGTTTTGCGGTACTATATAGTAATGGTTTGGGGCTTTCCGAACAGTTCGGCCTCGGTCAGTTCGCAGATCAGATGTCCCATCAGGATATGTATTTCCTGAATGCGCGGCGTATCGGCGGACGGCGCATTAAGAAGGTACCGGCACAACGGTTTCATTTTGCCGCCGGTGGCGCCCGTCATGCCAACCGTAATCATACCAAGGGCATTGCCGCGTTCCACCGCCTTCACAATATTCGGCGAGTTGCCCGATGTGGAAATCGCAATCAGCAGGTCGCCCGGCCGGCCTTTGGCGTCCACTAACCGTGAAAAGATATCATCGAAGGCATAATCATTCGCGACGGCCGTAAGATGCGACGTATTGGCATGCAAGGCTTCGGCATCCAGCGGTTTGCGGTCGAAATAGAACCGTCCGGTCAGCTCGGCCGCGAGATGCTGGGCGTCCGCCGCACTCCCTCCGTTACCGCATAACAGCACTTTATGCCCGCTGCGGTAAGCGGTAACCATAGCCGACACCACCTGCCCGAGCGTTTCCTGCAAGGCCGTGTCCGCCAGTAGGGCTTCTTTTACGGCAATAGATTTCTTAATCACCGCCTGAATTGTACCGGAATAATCTGACATGGTTGTTTCTTTTTTTTTTTTGAATGCAATATAGGTAATTTGTTTATGATGAGCAACGCCAATTTCGCGCACCTAATTAAGTACTGCAATCCGTTTCATGAAGAAGTGTTTTTGTTAATTACCGTTAAAAGATACCAGCCGTTCGGGTCCACAACCGGTTCATCGGAAGAAATCAGAATAACCGGTTTTTCGGATAGCAGCACCCTTTCGACACCTGCGGAAGTGCGGATCTCGACCGGCAGTTCGAAATCCGGACGGGTCAGACGCAGCGCATATTGATTATCCCCGCGCCGTACTACCTCGATAACGGGATAATCGGTTGTATACAAAAACACATCCATAAACGGTTTCAGGTTTTTCCCCGATGCCCGGTTTATTTCCGCAATGAAATCATCGGTATTTATGAAATGCGTATAGGTATAACGGGGGTTTTCGGCCAGGGATTTCAGAAACGGGAAAAATATTGAGTCGCCTGTCAGAAAACGCAGACTATGCATGAGATAGGCGCCTTTAAAATAAATATCGTTATTGTAGCTTTCCGACGTCGTGGCGTTGCGTTTCGGCACCAAAGGATTCCGGTTGCCAATGCGTTTCCTTACGGTGGCCATATAACGGTGATAACCGGCTTCGCCGGTCTTTTCGCGGTGATACAGACCTTCGCCGTATGTACAGATGCCCTCATGAATCCAAAAGTCCGCCCAGTCGCCGGCCGTGACTTTATTGCCCCACCATTCATGGCCCATTTCGTGAAGCATGAGCTGGTCGAAAGTATGACCGTTCAGCGTCTCAAAACGATAGCCGTTGCCGTAAGCATTCAACGTCTGGTGTTCCATGCCGAGATAGTCGTTTTCGGCCAGCCCGAATTTTTCCTTGGCAAAGGGATATTCCCCGTAATATTTCCTATAAGTGTAAAGCATATCGACGGCCATGTCAATCAGGCAGTCCGGCCGCGCGCCTTCCCGCGGAATATAATAAAAAACGACCGGCATGGTGTCGCGGCTTAGCGTTATGTAGGGACGCTGCAGAATGGCATACCGGGCAATACTGATGTTGATGTTGTAATTGTTAATCGGGTAGCGTGTCAGCCAGTGAAATGTGCTGAGTGCCCCGGTTGTATCTATACCCTGCAGAAGCCCGTTCGACGCGCAATAATAACCCTTGGGCACGGTGATGTGCAGCGCGGCGCTGTCCGGCTCGTCCGACGGATGATCCTTGCACGGAAACCATACTTTGGCTCCCTCGCCCTGACACGACACGCCGATCCAATAATCCCCGCGGTCGTCTTTGGACCAATTGAAACCCCCGCGCCACGGCGGTAGAACCGCTTTGGTCGGTTCTCCATGATAATACACGGTAACCCATGACGTTGCCTGCTTTCGTAATGGACTCAATAAATGGATATAGAGTTTATAAGGCTCTCGCCTGAACTCCAGGGACTGGCCGCCGCTGTTTTGGACTTCCGTGACTTCAATATCGTCCACTAAATCCAGTTCCAGTTCCGACAACCCGTCATACAGACTTTTATAATAAACAGCCGTACTGCCACTGATGGTCTTATTTTCAGGGTTTATCGTAAGACGGATATCATAGAACTGCACATCAAATCGGGACTGATTATCCGAAAGCGGCCCTCCGGAAGGAATGGACCCAAACGTGAAAAAATAATATGCAAGAAAACCTAAACTCACGGCTATACAAAAAACCGAAATCAGCATCCCTATAAACAACAGTGAAATTAATATGGACCGGTTCATATAAGGTTTAATGCGTATTTAATTTTAATTTTCTGTAATTGTTATTCTATGGCTTTTTTTAATAATATTCAATTCCTTTTGCAATCCATGCGATTTCCGTTGATTTTTTTTTAATCATTTTATTATTTTTATCAAAAAAATGATAATACACGAAAGCGTTTCATGAGATCATCACTTCTTCTTTTGCTTCTGGGATGGATGTGGCTGACACCGTTCCTCTGCCGGGCGCAGGTTAACATCGAAAGCATGAGAAAATCAGAAGGCCGCGGCTTCCAGAGCAACCTGGCATTTAATCTGGGCTACATCAGCGGCAATTCAGAAATATTCAATATGAAAACGAATCTGCGGTCAGATCTTTTTCTTGAAAATTATAACTTCTTCATTATCGGCAATTACCAACGGGCGACCAGCAAAAACAAATTATCTTTGAATAAGGGATTTGTCCACGTCCGCGGTCTGCGGTCGCTGAACCGTTTCATTAAGGTCGAGGTATTTACTCAGAAAGAATTCAATGATTTTCTCCTAATAAAAAACCGCGATTTACTGGGTTCCGGTCTTAGATTTGAATATAAAAACTGGGATACGGTGAGCCGGCCCGCTTCCAAGCTGACCGTCAACCTGGGCACAGGCGTCATGTGGGAAAGAGAATTATTCAATAAAAAAGATATCCAGGACACGCGCATTATACGCTCCACGAACTATCTTTCACTTAAATACGTGTGGGAAGAACGTCTGACATTTCAGGCGATCAGTTATTATCAGGTCAACACAAAGCGCCGGAACGATTACCGGATATTATCGGACGGCAGTCTTGGCATCACCATAACCAAACAGGTTATGATCACTACGGGACTGAATTTCCGCTACGACAACGAACCGCCGATTGCTGTTAAAAAATATGACATGGAACTCACCAACGGGTTATTAATCAGCTTCTGAGAAAGTCCCGGAGCGATCGGCGTTGAGCGGTAATATTACCGTAATCGTGGTGCCCCGGCCCGGTTCGCTACGCAAATCAATGTGTCCCTGGTGTTTTCGGACAATACCGTACGCTTCCGTAAGCCCCAGCCCGCGGCCCGTTCCGATATCCCTCGTAGTGAAGAACGGATCGAAGACGTGCTTCAACTGTTCGGCGGGAATGCCAATGCCGTTGTCGGTTACGCTCAGCCCTATAGCCGGTTCGGGTTCCGCAACGAACTCGCTCTCAATCAGAATTTTACCTTCTCCGGTGGTTATTTGACCGGCGGATGCGGCGTCCTGGATCGCCTGAACGGCGTTAATCAGTATGTTGCGGAAGCACTGACCCAGTTCGGACGCATTGCCCTGCACGACTACATCCGGCGGGAGACTGTTGATAACCAACACATCGTGATACTGGCGGATAAACAAATCAACCACGGTATGGATGATCTCGTAGAGATTGACCGGTTTGAAGTCGGACTCATTGAGATTTGAAAATTTAATCAGATTCGTCACCACATCACGGACCCGGTGCGTACTGATCGCGCAAGCCTGCAGGGCTTCCACCGCATCCAGGAAGTGCGCTTCGTTAAAAACGGTTTTATCGGTTATCACGTTATTTTTCAGATAATCCAGGTTCGCATAAATTACCGATAACGGATTATTCAGTTCGTGCGCGATACCGGCGACTAATTGTCCCAGCGAGGCCATTTTCTCGGAGTGAATCAACTGCGCCTGCGTGGCGCGCAGCTGGCGGGTGCGCGCCTCGACCTTTTTTTCCAGTTCCTCGTTTCTTTTCTTCAGCCAGCGAACCCGGATTCGTATGATCATGATAACGGTTAACGTGCCGGCGGTCAGATAGAAAACCCACGCATACCATGCCGTCCAGGGCGCAGGTAAAATTTCAAACGCTAGGACTTCTGTACGGCTGATTTGACCGGCATAATTTTTTCCCGTAACCGCAAACTGATAAACGCCCGGTGCCAGATTGGTATAACTGACTTTGTTATCCGAAGTCCAGAGGCTGGCCTTATGCTCCAGCCCTATCAGACGGGTCTGATAAGCGGTTTCGTTTTCCCGGAAATAAGACAATAATACGAATTCAAATGTCAGCCGGTTTTGGTCATATCGCAGCCGGGCGCCGTTCGTAACTGTCTGACTGTTATTCTCGGAAACGGATTTAATGATTTGCAACGCGGGAACCGTTTCATCCCGAGACGCGTCCTCCGGATTCAGCATCACCAGACCTTTGACCGTGCCCGCCCATATTCTTCCAAAGCCATCCCGCCATGCTTGGCGGCCGTTACATTCCCGGGTGGGCAGGCCGTCTTCGGCGCCGTACGTGAGAAGACGGTAGGCGCCGTTTCCTGACGGCGAGCGTTCAATCCGCGCCGCGCCTTTATTGGTAAACACATAGAGCCGCCCGTAGCGATCCTGCGCCATCTGATGGATCACATTATTCGGCAGGGCGGGTTGGGTGCTTTCGGTGAACGTTATCCATCCGGCGGTATCTCCCAGCGGCAATCGCGTAACGCCGCCCAGCGTACCCGCCCATATGGAAGGATGGCCGCTTACGGATGAATCCGCCAACAGACAGCGGACGCGGTTGTCGGCCAACCCGTCATTTACGGTATACACGGTAAAACGGTTCTGCGTATAACGGGTCAAACCGCCGTCCGTGCCCAGCCATAATTCCGTACGCTTGTCGGGAAGCTTCAGCGGAAGAATACAGTACACGGAATTGTCCCCCAGACCGTCGTTACGGGTAAATAACGTCCAGGTATTGTTAGACAGACGCAGAAGCCCCGATGACGAAGCAAACCACATGACCGGGCCTTCCGGACTGTCGGTTTCGGCGATATCATAAATCCATGCATAATATAAAGAATCGGGCATCGGGACGCGCGCCCAACGCGTTCCTTCCAGCCGGTTCAGCCCGTTGTCGGTACCTGCCCAGAGGACGCTTTTTCCGCCGCCTGAAGATTCATACAGCGACAGAACGCGGTTATTGGCCAGTCCGTGCCGCCGCTCGAAAACCGTCTGCCGTCCGTTATCGTATTTCCAAATCCCGTTGTTCGTCCCGACATAGAATACCTGCGAACCCTCGTTCCCGGCGGTAATAAGCAAACTCACCACACTGGCATGCGGCATACGGGCGCGCATATCTAACGTCTGCCAGCCGCCCGACTTCAGGCGGCAAAGTCCGGCATTGGCCGTACCAACCCAAAGCGTATAGACCGATGCGCTTTCCTGCACAGCCAACAAACTGAATATGTAGTTATCCGCAAAACCGCTGGCAGTATTAAAATATTTCCATTGCGCGCCATCGTATCGCAGCAGTCCCAGACCAATGGTTCCCATCCACAGAATATTTTTGTTTTTTTCACGCGTAACGGCGAGGGAGGTTATAATAACATTCCTCGGGCTGCCGTTTACCGGTTTCCATGTATTATGTATCAGAGTCCACAGCCCGTCCGAGGTTGCGGCGTATAATCCGCTACCGCCTGAATCCGTTTTTGTTTCTAAAAGAAAATAAACATTTTCCCTGGTCAGCGAAACTCTGGAATCCGGCGTATGCCACGCGCCGTCCTGCATATAGGACAGCCCGCGCATGGTTCCTGCCCATAATGTTTGTCTGCCCTGATAAGATGTCTCAAGGAGGCAGAATACATGATTATCGCTCAGACCGTTGGCGCTTGTATAGTGCGTCCACTGTCCTTCTTCCAGCCGTGAAACGCCGCCGCCAAATGTGGCAACCCATATAACCGGTCGGCCGGAATCGCCGGAAGTTTCCAGAATGTAGTTCACCCGGTCATCCCTCAAGCCGTTGCCGGCGGTAAACGTCGTCCACTCGCCGTTGCGGAGACGCGACAAGCCGCCGCCGCGCGTACCGAACCACAGACTGCCGTCCGAAGCCGCGCATAATGCGTTCTGGTTGATGAAATTGGAAACTTTTTTATTCGGCATATCCCGGACGGTCCAGGTGCGGCCGTTATACACCGCGACGCCGTCCTGCGTGCCGACCCATAGAAATCCCATGGAATCTAAACCTACCGCCCGGATGGTGTTCTGAGGCAGGCCATCGTTGTCGGTATAAGTTTTGAAATACGGCATGGCCAGGGAACCGATATCCTGAGCTTGGGCGTACGGTAAAAGAATAAACGACAGCACCGTGTATATGTAAAGACGTTTTCTCAATGGGACATCGATTATTTTCTATTCCGAAAAACGGTCAATTTTTGGCCGCTTGCCGCGGTTGGCCAGTTCCATAACCAGATTGTAATTAAACTGCGCTACGTTTCGCAGTTTATCCCAGTTTATACGGTCGGCGTCGTCCGTCGTTTTATGATAATCTTCCACCATACCGTCAAAATAGAAAACGACCGGCACGCCTTCCTTGGCGTAATGATAATGATCGCTCCGGTAGTAGTAATAATTCGGATCGTCCGCCCGGTCAAAGTAATAATCCAGATGGAAGAGTTGGGCTTTACGGTTCACGGACTCCTGAATGGACTTAAGTTCCGAGCTGATCCGTCCGGCGCCGATAACGTACAGACTGTCGGTATGTCCGCGCCCGACCATATCGATATTAATCATGGTAACCAACTGCGTCAGGTGGAACGGCCGCATTGTTTCCGGCTGCGTCAGGTAATCCGACCCGATCAGTCCTTTTTCCTCCGCGCCGTGAAACACAAAGAGCACCGAACGTTTCGGCCGTTTCCCGACGCTCACCGCCCGCGCGATTTCCAGCACGGCAGCCACCCCGGAGGCGTTATCATCGGCGCCGTTGTAAACCTCGCCGGATTCCGAAATGCCCAGATGGTCGTAATGTGCGCAAACGCCCACGTATTCATGCCGCAGCGTTTCGTCCGCGCCTTCCAGCACGCCGATAAGGTTTGCCGTTTCAATGAGGGTGCGCTGCAGGCTGATGGTCAGTTCCATAGTCATAGATGGCAGCATCGTACGAGGAAAAGGCCGGCGGGTTTTGGCGCCGGATTCGATCGAATCCAGATTCAGGCCGGCGCGGCTCAGTATTTTGCGGAAGAAAAATTCGTTGGCCATCAGGTAGGGTATCCGGTCTTCTACGGACCGGCTGACGCCGATTTCCTTATCAAAGGTCAGATGGGCGGACTTGAAGTAATCCACATAATCGGACCACTTCCGGCGCAGAGCTTCCGGCGCCATCACGATAATGCCCGCGGCGCCCAGTTCCTTCGCGCGGTGCCGTTTGTAAAATAACGCGCTGGCGTAGGAACTCGGTATTTCGCCGTAAAAATAATTCTCGTCGTCGGATGGCGGCTCGTCGTCCAGAACAAGAACGATTTTACCTTTCACGTCCAAACCGGCGTAATCGTCGTAATCAAATTCCGGCGCGGTGATGCCGTACCCCGCAAACACGACGGGCGCTGTCACGGAACAGTTAAACAGATAACCGTGAAAATTGCCGAAATCGTTGCCGTAATAAAACGGCATCCGTTGCCCGTCGGCGTCGCGCAGGATGATGCCCGAACCGGACATAACGCGAATTTTGGCCGCTTCGACGCTCTGAATGTACGTCAGGGAATCCAGAATACTCCCGCCGTTCCGATAGGCATATGGCTGCACACCGTAAGATTCCAGTTGACGCACAATGTAATCCTGAGCCATCCGTTCATACATCGTGCCGGCTTCCCTTCCCCCCAGCGAATCGGATGCCAGTATCCGGACGTGCGTGCGCAACCGGTCGGATTCTATGACATCGCCGTGGTAAACCCTCACAGACGAAGCGCAGGATATCAGCGCTCCGAATAACATAACAATGATAATTTTACTTTTATCGGCCATGCGAACGTATCCTTTTGTTAAGCAATGGTAATAATAAAGAATTGGTATGTCAATAAAAATATCGCGCTTCGCTCTGTCGAAGCGAATCATTCCTCCGAATAAACTTCGGGTTCGGGTCCGCGTTCGAATTTTGTCGGCGTCATTGTCGTCTAAATTCTAGCTGAAATGACCGATTGGTATGATAATTTTTCTAAGTGGATTCATTAGCCCGATGTTTTTTACTTGTATAAAGTAAAAATTATCACCATATTTTTGTGTGATTTTTGCAACCGAATCACATTTTTTACGTATAACAACCATTCTTCATATTAATGCCGGCCTGAAAGGAGGTCATCATGGACATACGAATCACCCGAATCCAGGACCATCAGAAAAAACCAAAACCCGCCGATGAATCCAAACTCGGTTTCGGCAAGTATTTCACCGATCACTTTTTTCATATAAAATACACTGACGGCAAAGGCTGGCATGAACCGGTTATTGAACCGTACCGTGCCCTCCAACTGGATCCGGCCGCCAATGTGCTTCATTATGCGCAGGAAATATTTGAAGGCCTCAAAGCTTACCGCGGCCGGGATAATCATGTCTATCTTTTCAGGGCCAAAGACAACCTGAAACGGCTGAACCGTTCGGCGCAGCGGCTGTGCATGCCGGAAGTGGACATCGATTTCATTCACCGCGCCATGAAAGAACTGGTCCTCATTGACAAGGACTGGATCCCGAAATCACGCGGTTCGTCATTATATATCCGTCCGGCCATGATCGGCACCGAAGCGTCGGTGGGCGTCAAAGTGTCCTCCGAATATTTATTTTTTATTATCGTGGGTCCGGCCGGCCCGTATTATCCGGAAGGGTTTAATCCGATCCGGATTTTTGTATCCGACAAGTACATCCGCGCGGTGCGGGGCGGTCTCGGCGAAGCCAAGACCGGCGCCAATTACGCCGCCAGCCTTCTACCGGCGCGGGAAGCCAAGGAAAAAGGCTGCGCGCAGGTGCTCTGGCTGGACGCGCTGGAACTCCGTTACGTCGAGGAAGTCGGCACGATGAACATGTTCTTCCGTTTCGACGACGAAATCGCCACCAGCCCGCTGACCGGAACCATATTGCCCGGTATCACGCGCGATTCGGTGCTGAAACTGCTGAAAGACTGGGGCCTGAAATGTTCCGAACGGCCCATCCCGATTGACGAGGTCATCGACGGCGCTAAAAGCGGACGCCTGAAAGAAGCGTTCGGCACGGGCACGGCGGCAATTATTTCCCCGGTCGGCGAACTGCTGTTTAAAAACGAAATCTATACCGTGAATCATAAAAAAACCGGCGAGATTTCCCAAAAATTGTATGACGAAATCCTGTCCATGCAATACGGCGAGAAAACCGACCCGCACGGCTGGGTCGAAAAAATTGACTGACCCCTATCACTAATTTAAAGGAATAAACATGAAGCAACACCTGTTATGGATGATTATGATTACCGCATTACTGACGCTCGATAATTCCGTTTTCGCGCAGAAGCCGCGTTCGGAAATAGCCGATACGGACAAATGGAATCTGGCGGATTTGTATCCCTCCGACAACGCCTGGAAACAGGCCAAAGACAAGCTCAGCGCCGACATTCCCAAACTGCAGGCCTATCAGGGCAAACTCGGTGAATCGGCAAAACAACTGCTGGAATGCCTGGAAACAAACTCCAACTTCGGAAAAACGTACGCCCGTCTGGTCAGCTACGCCTCGATGGCTTCAGACCAGGATACGCGCGATTCCAAATACATGAGCATGAAACAGGAAATCTTTCAGATGGGATCGGCTCTGGGCGCGGCGAGCGCGTTTATCGAACCCGAAATCCTGAAAATCGACCAATCCCGGATCGAGGCCTTTATCCGGTCGGAAAAAGGGCTCGAAGTTTACCGGTTTTATCTCAACGATATTCAGCGGCGCAAAGCGCACACCGGCACCGAGGGTGAAGAAAAGATTATCGCCGACGCCGGGTTGATGGCCGATGCCGCGCAGTCCATATTCAGTATTTTCTCTAATGCCGATTTCCCTTATCCCGAAGTGACGCTCGCCGACGGTAAAACGGTCAAACTCAACCAGGCCGGTTTCAGCGCCGCCCGTATCCTGCCGAACCGCGAGGACCGGGAAAAAGTTTTCGCGACATTTTTCGGAAAGATCAACGATTTCCGCCGGACTTTCGGCATGCAGCTTTACGGCGAACTTAAAACGCACATGTTCTACCGCAACGCGAGAAATTACACCTCCTGCCTCGAAAGTTCTCTGGACGCCAACAACATTCCCGTGGAAGTCTATCATAAACACATCGCCAATGTCAACGCAAACTTGCCGGTATTTCATCGGTATTTAAAATTACGCCAACGGATGATGGGCGTGGATCAGCTCCATTACTATGACCTTTACGCGCCTTTAGTCCGCGGCGTGACTCTGGAATATTCCGTGGACGAAGCTAAAAAGCACATCCTCGCTTCCCTGGCACCTCTGGGCAAGGAATATGTCGATGTAATCGACCGGGCGTTTAAAGAGCGCTGGATTGATATGTATCCTACCGAGGGCAAACGTACCGGCGCCTATTCCAACGGATCGGCATACGATGTGCATCCCTACATGCTGATGAATTATCAGAACCAGTACAACGACATGACCACTCTCACCCACGAACTCGGTCATTCCATGCAGAGCTACCTCTCCAACAAGCATCAGCCGTATCCGCTGGCCAATTATCCGATATTTGTGGCTGAGGTCGCGTCCACGTTCAATGAAGCCCTGCTGATTGACTATATGCTCAAGACTATCAAAGACGACGAGATACGGCTTTCCCTGCTCGGCAATTTCCTTGAAAACCTGAAAGGCACGGTCTTCCGCCAGACGCAGTTTGCCGAATTTGAGCTCAAAATCCACGAACTGGCGGAAAAGGGCGAAGCGCTCACCGGCGACCGGTTTAATGAGATTTATTACGAAATCACTAAAAAATATTACGGTCATGATCAGGGCGTCTGTATTGTTGATGATGCAATCAAGGCTGAATGGGCCTATATTCCGCATTTCTATTATAACTTTTATGTTTATCAGTACGCCACGTCCTTTACCGCGTCGGCGGCTCTGTCTGAAAAAGTCCTGTCCGGCGATAAAAAAGCCGTCAAAAGTTATATCGAATTCCTTTCCGCAGGCGGATCCGATTACCCCATTAATCTCCTCAAAACCGCCGGCGTGGACATGATGACCTCCCAGCCCATGGAACTGACCATGAAAAAAATGAGCCGCGTTATTGACGAGATGGAAAAGATTCTCGATAAAAAAGAGAAAAACGATACGGTTAAAAAAGACAATAAAAAATAAATACCAGAAAATTCAGAATTCAACGGATAACAACGACAGTTGTTATCCGTTTTTTTATTGTTCATTGTTACTGAAATCTTTCAGAAAAAAATTTGACTTTAATTATATATATGTATATTTTCGGGCTCTTAATTTTTTAAGTTGATTTTATTGTAATTTTGTAATTTACACTTATCAAAAACGTTCCGGAGAAAATTCCATGGCAGAAATAACATCAGGCGGTAGTTCCAAACGCTATCAGCCCTATGTCGGTGCGGATGTAACCATGAAAGAATTCACCATCCGCGCCCTGATTATCGGTTTGTTCATGAGCATCGTTTTAGGCGCGGCTAATGCCTATTTAGGACTTAAAGCCGGCATGACGATTGCTGCAACCTATCCGGCCGCCGTCATTGGCATGGCATTACTGCGAATCATGAAAGGCAATATCCTTGAAGAAAATTTTGCCCGTACGGTCGGCTCTATCGGCGAATCGGTGGCGGCGGGAGCTATCTTTACGCTTCCGGCTTTTTTTGTCGCCGGATTATGGGACCCGTTTTTCACACCCGGCAATTATCTGACCTCCACGCTGATTCTGATCGCCGGGGGCGTATTGGGCATTATGTTTGTCGCTTTACTGCGCCGCGTCATGGTAGAAGACGTGGAACTGCCGTTTCCGGAATCCACGGCAGCGGCCGAAATTCACAAAGCCGGACAAAAGAGCGGCGGCGGGTCGAAATTTCTTTTCGGCGCGATGGGTGTCGGCGCGCTGGTTCAGGCATTGGGACAATCGAAATTTTTCAATATCAGTTACGACCGCTTCATTGAGTTGAAAACGCAGTTTATTTCCAGCACGGCCATCAAAGTCAAAGGTGGGGCCATCATCAGCGCGCCGGCCATCAGTCCCGCTTATATGGGTGTGGGCTATATCATCGGCCCGAAACTGGCGTCGCTGAATTTCAGCGGCGGCCTGCTGGCCTGGGGATTGCTGACGCCGGCGATTTATTACTTCCTTGCGCCGTATATTGACGCCGATTTTATCAGCGCCTGGGCTGCCGAATTCGTCCGCACCTATCCGAACTTCACGATGGACGAAGCCGTGCGCCGGGTTTCCTCGCCGTCGTTCCATTTAGATCAGATCTGGCGGCTGATTGTCCGCCCCATCGCCATCGGCGGTATGCTGATGGGTGCCGGATACACCCTCTACCGTATGCGCAATAGCCTGTTGACCGGCATTGCCCGCTCCATCAGCGATGTTAAAAAAGCGGCCAGCGGCGCCGCGGTTACCGAACGAACGGAAAAAGATATCCGGTTTACCTGGATCATGCTTGGCCTGATTGGCGTCGCCGCGATCACGTTTGTAATTACCTATTTTATTTTCCATACTTCCGTGCTGGTAGCCGCCGTATCGGCGACGATTTTGCTGATCGTGGCCTTTTTCCTCGCCGCGATTTCCGGGTATCTCGTTGGGACAATCGGTTCCAGCAATAATCCGATTAGCGGTCTGACCGTTACGGCTCTGGTCATCACGGCGTTGATTCTGGTGGCCATTGGCGTCAGTTCGGATACCGGCGGCGTGGCGGCAGTGCTTGGCGTCGCCGCGATTGTCTGCGTGGCCGCTGCCGTGGCCGGCGAGATGCTCCAGGACCTCAAGGCCGGCCATATCCTCGGCGGTACGCCGTGGAAAATGCAGATCGGTGACATCCTGGGCGTGGCGCTGGCCGGAGCCATTATGTTCTTTGTGCTGAATTTTCTCAATGAAGCCGATATCGCCCAGGGCAACCAGAGCGGCTATATCGGCGGTTTCGGAAGTAAGAACCTCGCCGCACCCCAGGCCGGTTTGATGGCGATGCTGTCCAAGGGCATCGTCGGAGGCGGAATGACCTGGCCGCTGATTGTCTTCGGCATGGTGATGGGTTTCGCGCTGATCCTGATGCAGGTGAAAAGCCCGATGCTCATCAGCGTCGGTATGTATTTACCGCTGGAAACCACTTTTGCGATATGCCTCGGGGGCCTTACCAAAGGCATTGTGGACATGTACCATACCCGGCGCCAGCATAACGACGCGCAGAAAGCGCGCGTGGAAAACATCGGCGTGCTCATCGCCGCCGGCCTGATTGCCGGGGAAGCGCTCACCGGTCTGGCGTACGCGCCGTTCCGCATCGCCGGCATCGACGTCGCCCAGCATTTCTATGACACGCCGCCGTTCGCGCTCGGCATCATGATCCTGGCGCTAATCGCCTTCGGGCTGATCGCGATTCCTCTTAAAAATGCCGGCAAGGCTGATGAGCCCGCGCCGCCTTCCGCGGTGATGTAATCTGCCGGGAGCGTAACGATGAAAAGTCCGACCCCTAACGACCTATTCCAGTCCGTTCCGGTGCGTAATCTCGAATGGGAAAGCGCCGAGAACAATCTGGTTATTCTGCTTGTGCCGAAATTCAGAAACCGTTTGCTCGCCCGTTACCTCCTTCGCCGTATGGCAAAACCTAACCTCCGGCTTCATCTCGACGCCTACGGCAGCTTTGTGTGGCGCTGCTGCGACGGCATCCGCACGGTTGGCGAAATCGCCGATGAACTTCGGAAAAAATACGGCCCGGAAGCGGAACCCTGCGCCGAACGCACCGGCCGGTTTATGCAACTGCTGAAAAAAGACAAATTTATTATAATCACTTAGATACCTAACCATCAAGGAAAACGATTATGTCACAAGCCATTGAAGGTTTAAAACCCGAATTAATCTGGAAATACTTTGCCAAAATCGCATCTATCCCGCACCCGTCCAAATACGAAACGGCGCTGGCCCAATATGTTCTGGATACCGCCAAACAGCTCGGGCTGGAAACGCAGACCGACGCCGTTGGAAATGTCGTGGTGCGCAAACCCGCCTCGTCCGGACGCGAGAATGTTCCTTCCGTGGCGCTGCAGGGCCATCTGGATATGGTGCCGGAAAAAAACAACGACAAAACGCATGACTTTCTGAAAGATCCCATTGAACTGGTGCGTAAGGACAATGTCATCATGGCCAACGGCACCACCCTCGGCGCGGATAACGGCATCGCCATCGCCGCGTTTCTGGCTATTATGGAAGATACCTCGCTCGAACACGGCCCGCTGGAATTTCTCTTTACGGTCGATGAAGAAACCGGCCTGACCGGCGCCAACGGCCTGGCTTCGGACCTTTTAAAAAGCAAAACACTGCTGAACCTGGATTCCGAAGAGGAAGGAACATTTTTTGTAGGATGCGCCGGAGGTCGCAACACGCTGATTGACCTGAAAACGGAATTCGACAAACCGGGCGACAAATATGTGCCGATGTGGCTTTCCGTTAAAGGCCTTCGCGGCGGACACTCGGGTCTTGAAATCAACAAATACCGCGGCAACTCCATTAAAATTATCAATCGCGTCCTGGCTGAACTCGGCGAAATCGGCGTGCGGCTCTCCAAAATCGAGGGCGGCAACAAGCATAATGCGATTCCGCGCGAAGCCGATGCGCTGGTCTTCGTGCCCGCTAAAATCAAAAACCTGGTGACAGAGACCGTGCAGAAAATCGAGGCGGTCATCAAAGCCGAATACGCGTCCATCGATCCTGACCTGATTATTACTATCAAAGATGCGAAAGCGACCAAGACCACCCGCATCATGAAAAAAAGCGCTCAGCGGAATCTGTGCCGCCTGCTCACGGCCCTGCCCCACGGCGTGGTGAAGATGAGCGCCGACCTGCCCGGTCTGGTCGAAACCTCCACCAACGTGGCCATCATTGCCACGGATAAATCCGGCGTAAAAATCACTACCAGCCAGCGCAGTTCCGTGGCGTCCGAAATTGACGACATCGTGAATACCGTCGCCGCCGTGTGCGAACTGGCCGGCGCTAAATACCGGACGACCGACGGCTATCCCGGCTGGAAACCCAACATGCAGTCGCCGATCCTTAAAACGTCCGTGGATACCTACCGGAGTCTTTACGGAAAAGAACCGCACATCACGGCCATCCATGCCGGTCTCGAATGCGGCGTCATCGGCGAGAAATATCCGGGTATGGATATGATCTCGTTTGGACCAACGATGGAAGGCGTCCACTCACCTGACGAAAAACTGTATATTGATTCCGTCGAAAAATTCTGGAACTTCACGGTCGCCCTGCTGAAAAATATTTCTTAATAAACATATTTATTTTAATCATCAAAAAAAGAAGTACTACCATTATGACTGAACAAGTAAGACACCTGTTGCGTGATTCCAAAGCGGTCCGTTGGACGGCTTTGATGCTGGTCTCCCTGACGATGCTGGCCGCCTATTTCTTTGTAGACATGATTGCCCCCCTTCAAAAACTGCTTGAAATTAACTACAAATGGGATCCCGAAACCTACGGATTCTTCTCAGGTTCCGAATACATGCTAAACGTGTTAGGCTTCCTGATTTTATCCGGTATCATTCTCGATAAAATGGGCATTCGTTTCACGGCGATGACCGCCACCATCACCATGCTGTCCGGCGGTTTGATTAAACTGTACGGTTTGACCGCATATTTCAACGCCGGCGGTTTCGGATTTGATTTCTTTAACTCATTCTGGACCGGCATGCCGGCTTCCGCCAAACTGGCCGCGCTCGGTTATGCGATTTTTGGCATCGGCGTGGAAATGTGCGGCATCACCGTATCCAAAGCCATCGTGAAATGGTTTAAAGGCAAAGAACTGGCGTTGGCCATGGGCATGGAAATGGCCACGGCGCGTATGGGCGCTTCAATTGCCTTCTTCTTTTCCGCTACCATGGCCGGCTATTCCGAAACGGTCGTCGATGGCAAAACGCTGATCGGCGGCAACGTGCTGAACTCGGTCTGGGTCGGCGTGGCTTTCCTGAGCATCGGCTTTTTAACCATGCTGGTTTACACCTTTATGGATTCCAGACTGGATAAGCAACTGGGCCAGGAAGCCATTGAAGGCGGCTCGGATGAATTTCACATCAAAGATCTCGGAAAAATATTTACCAATCCGGGTTTCTTAGCTATTTCGGCTTTATGCGTATTATTTTATTCCGGTGTTTTTCCTTTCCTCAAATACGCGGTTAACATGATGCAGAACAAACTGAACGTGTCGGCTGAAGTCGGCGGCATCATCAGCGGCCTGCTGCCGGTTGGAACGATTCTCCTGACGCCCCTTATCGGCAATTATTACGACCGTAAAGGCAAAGGCGCCACCATGCTGATCATAGGCGCTGTACTTCTGATGATCGCGCATTTATCCTTCGCGCTGGCGCCGCTGACCATGTTCCTGGCCATCGCGTCCATCATCGTGCTGGGCATTTCCTTCTCCCTGGTTCCCGCTTCGCTGTGGCCGTCCATTCCAAAGATTGTTGAAGACCGGTACCTCGGATCCGCCTATGCCGTCATTTTCTGGATACAAAACATCGGCCTGATGCTGTTCCCGTGGCTGATCGGCGTGATCTTAAATGCGGTGAATCCCGGCGTGGCGGAAAAAATTGCAAAGGGCGAACAAGCCACTTATAATTACACGATTCCCATGCTGGTTTTTGCGGCTCTGGGACTGTCCGCCGTGCTACTCGGATTCTTCCTCAAGATGATTGACCGTAAGAAAGGTTACGGGCTGGAAAAACCAAACCGCGCCTGAGGGTTTCGGAATTTAAAAACGAATGCGCTTAATCAATTGGGCATAAATACAGCGTGGACGTTTTTGTGAAATAATATTATTTATTATTTTGATTATTAAAAAAATGTATTATATTTTGGTCACATTCTTGTTTATAACAACATACATGGTCTGTTTTTGATCAGGTGATAGATAATTATTTGAGTTAACCATAGAGGGTTCTTGCCATGGCAGAAAAGAAAAGCTTATGGGAAAAACTGAAAGGGTTGTGGAAACACGAAAAAGCCGGTTACGATGATATCAAAGGCATTTACGCCGACAACCAGCACGGCACGGTCATCATAGTTTCCACGCCGCCGAACGCCAGCGTTTTTGTTAACGATGAAAAAGTCGGTGAAACCACATTAACGGTCAAGCTCGATCCCGGTCCGTATCTGCTGGTCCTTTCCAAGGAAGGGTACATGGATGTCCGGGATGAAATCGAAGTGAATGCCGGTAAAACCATCAAAGTGGATTTCTTCCTGAGCAAAAAACGACAGGTAACCGAAATAACCTCGGCGGCGGTTGTCGAACAAAAACCGGCTGCCCAGCCTTCCAAAGAAATCCCGGCGGCTCCGGTCACTAAAAAAATCGACCCCAGCACGGTCAGCGATATGGTGCTGATTCCTGCGGGAAACTTTACGATGGGATACAACGACGGCGAAGAAGATGAAAAACCCCAGCATGCCGTATATCTCGATGCGTTTTACATCGATAAATATCTGGTAACCAATGCCCAGTACCGGGAATTCATCGCAGCCTCCGGTTATACCCCGGAACGCAACTGGGAAGAATATTTCAGCACTTCCGATAAAGCCGATTACCCGGTGGTCAATATCAGCTGGAACGACGCCGCGGCTTATGCCAAATGGGCCGGCAAACGCCTGCCCACCGAAGCCGAATGGGAAAAAGCGGCCCGCGGCGGCACCGAAACCCCTTACTACTGGGGTGAAACGGTGGATGAAAAGTACGTCAACTGCAACATCCATTCACTGCACAGTGTCGGCAAATTCCCGCCAAATCCCTTCGGCCTTTACGACATTCTCGGCAACGTATGGGAATGGGTAAGCGATTATTATGATCCCCGCTATTATAAGGACAAATTGGGCATTGATTCCAATCCCAAGGGACCGGCCACCGGCGAATATCATGTTGTTCGCGGCGGTGTATATTACGTCAACTATTACGTGGTGCGCGTCTCTTACCGAAATTACGTCCAGGAAAACATTCAGGACTATATTGTTACCGGCTTCCGTTGCGCCGCCGATGCCAAGTAAATACCCGGATAGACTTTAAAATAAAAAACCCTTTATGCCGCACGCATAAAGGGTTTTTTTTATTTCTGTATAATGCTTACATGATAATAATATCTATGATCTTATCTTTGGTCAGGTCAAAGGTTTTTTCAACCATCTCGCCGTTCTCTTCATATTCAATAGAAAAAATCTTGTTGTATTCGTCTTTCAGCGTGATGGCGCCTATTTTATTATCGCCCTTGCCTTTATACGGATCGTAGTATGCCACCGAGATGACGTCGCCGTGGTCCAGCGCTTCAAGCATTTCCAGGATATGTTCGTCATCCAGATAGGATTCCGTGTGGGTTTCGTCGATATCAATGCTGATAGCCATGCGCTGAATCCGCGCGATGTCGCCATCGGACAGTTTGAACAGGACACCCTCGCCCGAGCCTTCTTCTACGACGACAAACTCTTCAAAATTACTGCCGACATGGCTGACGCGCCCTGAAACTATGGTCGTGCTGCCGTCCCAGTTAATGCGCTCCACTGTCAGACCGTCGTTCACCGATACAGTCTGCAGGACGGCGATGATTTCTTCTTCCGAAATGGCGCCTTCGCGTTTTTTCTTTTTCTTACTAAAAAACATAATCGTATCCTCCGGTATACTGGTATATTCGTCTTTGGCTATTCTATTTCATCGGGTGTGGGTTCATTGGACATTTCGATGAAACGGAGCGTTTCGCCCTCCACATCCACGCGGACACGGCTTCCTTCCGAAATGCCGCCTTTTAGTATCTGTTCAGCCACGGGGTCTTCCAGATATTTCTGTATGGCCCTCCTGAGCGGCCGAGCGCCGTTTACCGGGTCAAATCCTTTTTCGGCGATATATTCTTTGGCGCGCACGGACAGCTGTAACCGGATCTGTCTTTCCTTCAGCTTTTGCTCCACTTCGACCAGATTAATATCAATGATCTTGAGAACATCGGGTTTGTTGAGAGAGCGGAAAATTACGGTTTCATCAATCCGGTTTAGAAACTCCGGATTAAAGAGTTTCTTGGTGGCGTCCTCGATTTTGCTTTTCATCCGCTCGTATTCATCATCCCCGGTACTGCGGGAGGCGAATCCGAACGACGTCCCTTTGCTGATGTCGCGCGTGCCGATATTAGAAGTAATGATCAGCACCACATTTTTGAAACTGACCTTTCGCCCAAGACTGTCGGTAAGGATGCCGTCGTCGAGAACCTGCAGCAGAATATTGAAAATATCGGGATGCGCTTTTTCAATCTCGTCGAGCAGAACCACGCTATAGGGTTTGCGGCGGACTTTCTCGGTCAATTGACCGCCTTCCTCGTACCCCACATATCCGGGCGGCGAACCAACCAGACGGCTGACGGAAAATTTTTCCATATATTCCGACATGTCAATACGGATGAGCGCTTCGGGGCTTTCAAACAGATAAGCGGCCAGTTCTTTCGCAAACAAAGTTTTGCCGACGCCGGTGGGGCCGAGAAATATAAATGAACCGATGGGACGGTTCGGGTCCTTAAGCCCGGCGCGGGTGCGCTGAATGGCCCGTGTCACAGCGTGAATCGCATCGTCCTGGCCGATGATACGCTTACGCAGATGTTTTTCCATCTGTAAAATTTTATCCGATTCGGTTTGGGTAACGCGGTTGACCGGAATGCCGGTCATCATCGAAACCACGTGCGCCACCTCTTCGACATCCACCGTAACACGGCGATGCTCTTCGTTCTTCTCCCAGGCCTCTTTGGCCAACCGCAACCGTTCGGTAAGCCGCTTCTCGATATCGCGAAGTTCGGCCGCCTGCTCGAATTTTTGATTGCGAATAACGTTTTCCTTTTCGATCCGCACGCGCTCGATTTCGTTTTCAATATCCAGGATTTCCTGCGGCACCACGATACTCATAATATGCGTGCGGGAACCCGCTTCGTCCATCACGTCAATGGCTTTATCCGGCAGGTAGCGGTCGGTAATATAACGGTCGGAAAGTCTGACCGCCTGAATCATCGCCTCGTCGGTATAGCGGACATGGTGATGTTCTTCATATTTATGCTTGATCTGCATCAGGATATCAATCGTCTGTTCCACGGTCGGGGGATCGATCATGACCTTCTGGAAACGGCGTTCGAGCGCGCCGTCTTTTTCGATGTGCTGGCGGTATTCGTCCAGCGTGGTCGCGCCGATGCACTGCAGTTCACCGCGGGACAGGGCAGGTTTGAACATATTCGAGGCGTCCAGGGAGCCGCTGGCGCCGCCGGCCCCGACAATGGTGTGCAGTTCGTCGATGAATAATATGACGTCGTGGGTTTTTTCCAGTTCGTTCATAATCGCCTTGACGCGCTCCTCGAACTGGCCGCGATACTTCGTGCCGGCGACCAATGCGCCGACATCCAGCGTGACCACGTGCTTCCCAAACAAAATCCGCGGAACGGTTTTCTGTACGATGCGCAGCGCGAGGCCCTCGGCGATGGCGGTCTTGCCCACGCCCGGCTCTCCGATAAGCACGGGATTGTTTTTCTTCCGTCGCGAAAGAATCTGCGCTACCCGTTCGATCTCTTCTTCCCTTCCGATAATCGGATCCAGCTTGCCTTCCTCAGCCAGCTGAGTCAGGTCGCGTCCGAAATGGTCCAGCGCCGGCGTCTTGCTCTTCTTGGCGTCCGCTTTCCGGGTGGCGGTCTGACTACCGGCCGTGTACATGCCGCTCATAATATTCGTTAGTTCCTTGCGGATGACGTCATAATCAATATTGAACATCAGCAGCACCTGCGAGGCCAGGCAGTCTTTTTCTTTAAGAAGCGACAAGAGAAGGTGCTCGGTGCCGATGACATCGGATTTGAAATTCTTTGCTTCCAGATACGTTGTTTTAAGTATTTTTTCGGCGCGCTTGGTCAGCGGCGGATTACCGATAATCGTGTTGTCCGAAACGGGCTTGACCATATCTTCAATCGTGTGCTTCAGTTTTTCCATGTCCACGCCCAGATTGCGCAGAATCTTAACCGCCACGCCCTCGCCCTCACGGATGAGACCCAGCAGCAAGTGCTCCGTTCCAATGTAGTCATGCCCCAGCCGCATCGCTTCTTCCTGCGAAAGCTTGACAACTAATTGAACGCGGCTGGAAAAATTATTCTTCATAAACGCTCCGGTCCGGACGCGCACCCCGCGCGCCCTTAATTATAGCATAGAAATATAGTTAAATACCAATCTTTAGTCAAGTAAATTATCGTTACTGACCCTACTCATGCAACGACTGTTATCGGATTTTATTCTGCCCTGTATTTAATTTACATAAAGGATAATCTCAGTGATTTATAAACTTTTTTAAGGTTTTAACGATAATGTTTGAATAATATATTATAGTTTATTATAATTGATTGATACAAAATGATAAAAACAAACAATTACAACATAATAATTAGTAA
>Ga0067045_1027766_pt1 | contig 62608 bp, 52 predicted proteins | sample TerdegcTABiofilm_FD_59184 | JGI IMG/M metagenome (GOLD analysis project Ga0067045, IMG submission 59184) | Combined Assembly of (Gp0054472, Gp0054536) Wastewater bioreactor microbial communities from Singapore -Terephthalate degrading...
AAACCGCGGACCGGCCGGCCTCGCGCCGTGCCGCAGACCGCGAGCCGCCGTGCGGTCGGACCGCCGCCGGGGTTTCGCGGGCGCTTGAATCCGCGAGGTTCACGGCTTGCCGGGCGGAGAGAGCAGGAACATCGCGGCGGAGACGATCGCCGCGGCACAGCCCAGGGCCATCACGGCTTGGGAAATCGTGGCGGCATTCCAAGCCAGAGACTCGCCGGCGGCCAGTTTCATGATCGGTCGGGAAATCGCCGCGACCAACCCCAAGACGGCGACGACCAGGGCGACCGTCATGAGGGGCCGTTGATAATCGCGGAGCAGCAGGCAGAGCGCGGCCGGCACTTGGAGGATGAAGCCGACTGCGGCGGGAATCAGGGCCGTCACGTGCGAAGCCCCGGTCAGGAAGAACGCCAACAAGCCCGCCGCCAGGAGAATGTCCCCGACGATGATCGTGACGACGATATACGGATTCACGGAATTGCCCTTTGGAGTGTGAGGTACGATGTCTTTCGCCGGGCTACGGCGGATCGGGGCGCCGCCGGGCGACGCGCCTTAGGACCGAGCCGCCGCGGCACGGTACGCGTCGATGTTTTCCCGGAATCGTTGAAACAGGTAATGGCTGTCGTGCGGACCGGCCGACGCCTCGGGATGGTATTGCACGCTGAAGACCGGCAAGCTTCGGTGCCGCAGGCCCTCCACCGTGCCGTCGTTGAGGTTGACGTGCGTGACTTCCAGTTCGTCCGGCAAGGAATCCGGATCGACCGCGAAGCCGTGGTTCTGGCAGGTGATCTCCACGCGACCGGTTTCGTAGTTCGTGACGGGTTGATTGGCCCCGCGATGGCCGAACTTGAGCTTGAAGGTTTTCGCCCCCAAGGCCAACGCCAGGAGCTGATGGCCGAGGCAGATGCCGAAGACCGGCAGGCGGTCATAGAGCTTTCGGATCGTTTGCCGGGCGTAGTGGACCGGCTCGGGATCGCCCGGCCCGTTGGAGAGAAACAGTCCGTCCGGTCGCAGGGCGAGCACGTCTTCGGCGGAGGCGGTCCCCGGGAGCACCGTGACGCGACACCCCACGTCGAACAGATGCCGCGCGATGTTGTATTTCATGCCGAAGTCCAGGGCCGCGACGTGCGGGGCATCCGGCGGGAGGCGGTCATGGACCGCTTCTCCCAGCTTCGCCCAAGGGCTGAGCGGATGATCCCAGGAGAAGCCCTTTTCCGGCACGACCTCGCGGACCAAGTCGCGGCCGACCAGTCCCGGCGAGGCCTGGGCCTTGGCCACCAGCGAGGCGTCGTCCAAATCCACCGTCGAAAGCACGCCGCGCATCGCTCCCTGATTGCGGATCCGCCGCACCAACGCCCGCGTGTCGATTCCCCGAATGCCCGGGATGCCGAAACGTTTGAGGAAGGCGTCCAGGCTGCCCGTAGCGCGGAAGTTGCTCACCGAACCGCTGAGGTTGCGGACGACGAAGCCCGCCAAGTGCGGCCGCCGACTCTCGAAATCCTCTTCGTTGACGCCGTAGTTGCCGATCTCGGGATACGTCATGGTCACGATTTGACCGCGGTAGCTGGGATCGGTCAGAATCTCTTGATAACCGGTCATGGAGGTGTTGAAGCAGACTTCGCCGTCCACCTCGCCTTCCGCCCCGAAGGACTGCCCGGTGTAAACGGTTCCGTCTTCCAATGCCAGTTTGGCGATTTTGTTCATGATGAGTCGGCTACCGCGACGAAATCGTTGGGGTGATTTGCAGGTACTTTAACTGCCGTGCGAGGCTCACCGTCGGGATGTGGGAGGCTTCTCCGCCGGTGATTAAAGTGGCCGGGGTGAATCTCCGATAGCTAGGAATACGGCTGCTGGGTCTCCAAGGTTTCCGCACGCATGAGGGAGCCGAAGAGCGGCCGACCCAAAGGGTTTCTGCCCCGGCGAGCAGAGGCCCTTCTTTTTTTTGGGGAACGCGAGATTCTCGCGGCCGCGTCCCGCGAATTCCGTGTGCGTCGCTGCCGGACTTCCGCCGCCGGCGACGAAACCGCGGACGGAGGTCGGATCGGCATCCTCCCGCCGACATCCTCTTCGACCCCTCGGCGCCCGAAGCCCGTCTCCGCTATTATACGAGATCGGCCTCCCTCGGCACACGGGGCGATCGCATGGGGATGGGGTTCGGGCGGGCGATTCCCTCGATCCGGCCTCCGGGGGATGCATCCGGGCAAGATATCGCGGCGGCGGCATGAGCAAGCCCCTGTTTCACGTGGTCCTATTTCAGCCGGAAATTCCCCACAACACCGGGGCGGTGGGACGCACCTGCGTGGCCGTCGGCGCCAAGCTGTGGCTGATTCGACCGCTGGGATTTCGCATCACCGACCGGCACCTCAAACGTTCCGGCCTGGATTACTGGCAATACTTGGATTGGGAGGCGGTGGACCATTGGGACGAGCTGCTAGCCCGCCTCCCCGACCGACGTTTTTGGTTCCTCACCAAAACGGCCTCCGTGTCGTACGCCCAAGCGGGGTATCGTCCGGGCGACGTCTTCGTGTTCGGCAGCGAATCGCGGGGTTTGCCGCCCTCCTTGCTCCAATCGCATTCCGAATCGCTCTTGCGAATTCCCATCAGCGGTCGGGTGCGGAGCTTGAATCTCTCCGTGAGCGTGGGCATCACGCTGTACGAGGCCTGGCGGCAGATCGATTGGCAAACACCCGCCCAGGAGGGCGGCGCCGAATCATCGCCCTAATGCGCCCTAATCCCTCCGCCGGACCGAAGCCGCCGCTAGCTCGCCGACTTGGACCGCGGCATCCGGCGTGCGGCAAGCGGCACCTCGGGATCGACATCCACGTAGAAGAGGCGGTCCAGCAGCCATTGCAACGCCGCCACGAGGAGGATGGCGGCGGGCGGCATGAGGTAGCCCGCCCAATCGTGAAACACGCGCTCCGCCGCTTCTCGCCCGGCGTACACGTACAACACCCCGGTCACCGTGATCCGCAGGAAGTTGACCGCCACCGCGATCGGGATCGCCGCCGCCACCAAGACGATCGACTGCCAAAGGGGGATTCGCACCAGAAACACGTACACCAGGACCAGGGCCGTCAGAACGGTGGCCATCCGCAAGCCGCTGCACTGCTCGACCACGCCCAGCCGAAAATCTCCCAGGCGGATGAAGTTGCCGCCCTCGCTGGAGGCCTCCAACCCGAGGGTTTGCAGGGCGTAGGCGCCGCTTTTCGCCGCCAGGGTCTGGAGCGGTCCGAGCACGGCTTGCTCCACCGTGAACGGCAGGGGGAACATGAAGAACAGCAGCACGGCGGCGGGGAGCAGCCGACGCCAATCGCCGGCCTCGGCGAAGTACAAAACCACACCTGCCGCAAAGGGAACGAAGGTGTACATCCCCGGAACGTCCAGGCCGAAATAGCCGAAAACGAGGCGGAGAATCAACCCCACGGAGATCAATCCCAAGGCGAACCCCGATTGCCAAGGGATGCCGCGCGGCAAGGGCGCGGCCGGTTCCGCGGCGACGAAGTTGCGACCGGCCGCCGCACTCTTCTTCGCTGAAGAAGGTGCCTGCATGGAGGCCGAGGCAACGGGCGCCTCGCCGCGTGCCGGCGTGCTTCCCGCGTCCGAGGGCGAGGATTGCCGGATCCGTAGTCGGGCCCAGAGCGAGGCGGCCGTTCCCCAAATCAGCGCGGCCGCGTACAGCAGGCCGGCCGCGGTGCCGAACGCCGTTGCCCCGCGCCCCGCCGCGGATCGCGGCTCCCCTTCGGTCCAATCCGCCGGCGCACTCCCGGAAAAAGCCAGCGCCAAGCCGGCGAGGATCAGCAGGCCTACGAAAACCAGCGCCGCCCAGCGCTCGGCCGCATCACGCGGGGCGAAAGAGAACTCGCCCGCGTGTCGGCGATACCAAAGGAGCAGGACGGCGGCCGGCGGAATGAGCAAGCCGTGCGAGTACTGCGGCCCCTGCCAAGCCGCGGCCACGTCTTGAAAATCGGCCCAATAACCCCACACCAAAAGACACAACAACCCCGCCGAACATAAGGCGGCATGAACCGCCGGCGTGCGCGGTTGGGTCAGGTCGTGGGCTGGGGCCGCGGTCAATGGCTCCATACGCGCGGGCCGAGGAACGGGTTTCGATGAATGGGTCCTATCTTCGGGCGTCGCCGCTCATCGCCACCAGTGTGGAAGCCGCGACGACCGCGGAAGCGGCCGTGCGGCATGCCGTGCGGCATGAAGAGGCGCTCTATCCATGATAGTCCGCCGCCCCGTCGTTCACGACCCGGAACGACGCGATTTACGAGCGATGCTCGCGCGGGAAGTCCACCTCGGGTTGACGCCCGAGGCTCCGGCGGGACACGCGTGGTCGCCGCCCGAGGCTGGCGCAGGACGCTCGTGGGCGCTACCCGAGGGTCCGGCGGGGTGCGCTGCTCACCACGTGTTCCCGAGGTCCCGGCGGGAGCGCGGCCGCGTGCGGCCCCCTCGCCGCGCGGGGCGCCCTGCCGCCTCCAGGGAAGCCGTCTTGCGGAGGCGGCATAGAAAAAAGCCGTCCATCTCGTCAGTCGGCAAAATACGGACGGCCGCGGCGACCGCCGGGTGAAACTCGTGCTCGCCCCAGCGTGTCAGGCCCGGCTGAAGATTCTCCAGGGGCAGAGAGATGGGTTCCGTGGCGATCGCTTCTCCGCAACGGCGAAGGAGGGAGTCCACCACCGCCTCGTTTTCCTCGGGGGCGAAGGAGCAAGTGCCGTACAGGATGATGCCGCCGACCTTGGCCGCCGCCGCGGCCGAGTGAAGCAAGCCGACCTGCTTGCGCGAACACTCGGCGATCTTCCGCGGAGACCACCGCGCGAACGAAGTCGGATCGTCCGCGTGAAAACGACTTTCGCCCGAGCACGGAGCGTCCAGCAACACGCGATCGAATCGTTCGGGCGTCTTGCGGCCGATCGTGCGGCCGTCGGCCAAGTACGTCCGTACGTTGGCGGCTCCGCCCGTCTTAAGAACCGACTGCATCCTGTAGAATCGCTCGCGAATGACCTCCACGGCGGCGATGCGCCCGCGGTTTTGCATCCGCTGGGCCATGAGCAAAGTCTTTCCGCCCGGCGCCGCGGCCAGATCGAGGACCTCTTCGCCCGGTTGCGGGTCGAGGACGTACACGGCGGCCATGCTGGAAAGATTCTGCAAACAGATGCGTCCGGTCGAGAACAGCGGCGACCGCACCAATCGCTCGCGGTACTCGGCAGGCGCGGTGTAGGCGTCGGGCAACCAAGGGACGGGGCTGAAGTCCACGCCCTCCCCTTGCAGCGCCGACTCTACGTCCGCGCGCTCCGCCCGCAGGCGATTGACCCGAAACCCGACGCGTTTGGGTTCGGTCAACGCGCGGAGCGTGCGTTCGTAACGATCGGGCGGCACGACGGCCGCCAAACGTTCCAAGAAGGATGAGGGAAACGGGAGCCGGCTCACACTTCGAGCAATTCGTAGTGGACGTTGCGCCGGCGAGGCTGATAGCCGGCCTGTTGAATCAAGGACCGCAGCTCGCGCTCGCTGGTGCGGAATTGGGTTCCCGCCGCGGCGACCACGTTTTCCTCGATCATCAGGCTGCCCATGTCGTTGGCGCCGAAGCGTAGGGAGAGCTGCCCGACCTGAGCGCCCTGAGTGACCCAACTGGCCTGGATGTTGGGGAAATTGTCGAGGAACATCCGTGCCGTCGCCAGCATCCTGAGGTAGGCCGCGGCGCCCGCTTTCGAGATATGGGCCAGCTCCGTATGCTTCGGTTGGAAGGTCCAGCAGATGAAGGCGGTGAAGCCGCCGGTCTCGTCTTGCAGCTCGCGGAGGCGGCGGAGGTGTTCCACGCGTTCCTCCAACGTTTCGATGTGGCCGAACATCATGGTGGCGGAGCCGCGGCCGCCCAGGCGGTGCCATGTGCGGCAGACCTCCAACCAATGGTCGGCGCCGACTTTTCCGGGGGCGAGGTTGCGGCGGACGCGATCGACGAGGATTTCGGCGCCGCCGCCGGGCAGACTCCCCAAGCCGGCGTCGCGCAGCCGCCCCAAGACCTCTTCGATGGAGAGCTTGGAGATTCGGGCGAAGAAGTAGATTTCGGGCGGGCTGAAACCGTGGATGTTGACCTCCGGGAAGCGCGCCTTGATCGCCCGCAAGAGATCTTCGTACCAGTTCAAGGGCAGCTTGGGGTTGAGGCCCCCTTGGAGCAGAATCTGGTCGCCGCCCAACTCCACGGTCTCGGCGATCTTTGCGAAGAGCACGTCTTCGTCTAGGACGTAACCTTCCTCGTGGCCGGGCCGCCGGGCGAAGGCGCAGAATTTGCACCCCGCCACGCAGATGTTGGTGTAGTTGATATTGCGGTCGATATTGTACGTGCGAAAAGGCTCCGGATGCAGGCGACGGCACACGGCGTCGGCGGCCTCGCCCAGGGCGGCCAAGTCGTCGCAATCGCGGAGGAGGGCCACGGCCTCTTGCTCCGTCAAACGGCAGCCGGCGACGGCCTTATCGAGAATCCGCGCAATCGTAGTCAAGGTGAACTCCGCTGGGAACAAAACCATGTTTGGCCAAAAGTTCGCCGAAACGATCGAGGGCGGCCTTTTCGGCCTCACCCAGTCGGAAATGCAAGTTCCGACTTAGATAATCATAGCAAGTCGGGAAGGGCAGTCCCAAGTTTTCCGCCGCTTCGAGGGCGATCTCGCGGAGCCGGGCGACGCCCCGGTCCCTCGCGGCGGCAAAGCGCGGCCCCCAATAGGCGCGGTCCACGCCGGGTCGGGCGATCCAGAGCGCGAACACGAACGGCAGGCCCGTCCAACCGTGCCACATCGCTCCCACGTCCCAAACGTGAGGAAAGCCGGCCGGCCGAGACAGCATGGCGCGGTCCCCGATCAGCAGCACCGCGTCCTCCGGGATTTGCGCGAGGTCCTCGTCCAGGGGCAGGTCCCGAGTCCGCGGCCGAATTCCATGCAACTCCGCCAACAGTATCCGCACCAACGCCGCGCTGCTCCGCGAACCCGCATCCAGGGCCAAGGTCGCGATTCGATCGAGCGGCACGCGGCTGAAGAGGATCACGCTGCGGGCGACGTCCTGCGCGGCGATGCAGGCGTCGGAAAGCACCATCGCGGACGGATCGCGAAAGGCGTGAAACGAGGGGACGACGGCCACATCCAATTCCCCGCCGGCCATCCGATCGGCAAGCCGGCTGGGGACGTCGTAAACGATGTTTTCCGCAGGAATGCAATCCCCTAGATAACGCAACAGCGGGACGGCGTTCAAATAGCATACGCCCCCCACGCGGGGCGCACCGTGATCGCTTTCGCGGGAACGCTTGGGTAATGACATATTTGCTTTGGAACACACCAGGCCGATTCGCAGCGCCGGGCGGGCTAAGCGGGGCCGGCGCAAAACCGCGATTGTAAGGGCCGTGCGGCGATTGGGCCAGGTCGCCGCTCCCCGCCATCGCCGGCAAGGCGACCCGATCATCTTTGCTCGCAGTTGTTTGTTTTCTTGCAGTCGCCTCCGCCTCTCTTCATAATCATCCATGAGAGGCGTGTTTTTGTACGGGCCGGCTGGAGGCGGACGGTCCGTCCCGAGGCTCGCGCGGACCCGTCCTCCCCTAGAAAGTGAGTTGCGGCCATGGCTCGGCGTCGCTTCGACCGCTATGAGTTCTACGTAACTCTGACGCTAATGGTGCTCGGCTGGAGCGCGGTCGCCCGGGCCGAACCGCCCTCGGCCTATCCCGGCGACCCGGCCGAGCAGGCCCAATTGGAGGAGGATTGGCGGAAGCAGGACGGCATCGAAACGCCGCGCGAGGCGGTGACCTATCAACAAGCCGTTGCGATCCTATGGGGACGGATCGAGAGCCTGATTGCGTACTTGGAGGACCGCGGATCATTGCCCGAAGAGCTACGCGCTCGAGCCCGCGCCTTGCGTCTGGAAGGCGACCGGTCGGCGGACGGGGCGACCGAGGAATCGACCTGGCGAGAGCTGTGGCTGAACATGCACCGGCTGCGCCGGGACCTCATGTTCAGCGCCCCGGAGGTGCCGCGCGGACCGATCGTCTTCATCAAGCAGGTCCCGAGTATCTTCAGTCATCAATTGACGCAATATCAGGGGAGCACGGCGCGGCCCGGCGGCGGGGTCTTCGTACTCGATCGCCCCGGCGTCTCGCTCGCTTGTCGGCCGCTGTTCGAGGCGAGTTTTCCGCCGGGAAGCTACCAATTCCTGGATGTGTCGCACGACGGGGAGCGCGTGCTTTTCGCCTATTGCGAGGTGCCTTCGATTCCGGCGAATCGCGATGAGTGCGTGGACCGAGCGTATCACCTCTACGAATGGCGGCGGGCGGACGGCTCCGTTCGACGCTTGACGGACGGGCCGTTCGACGACTTCGCCGGCCGCTACCTGCCGGACGGCCGCATCGTCTTCATCTCCACACGGCGCGGCGGGTATCACCGCTGCGGTCGCGGGCCTTGCCCCGTCCACGTGTTGACCCTGGCGGAAGCCGACGGCAGCCGGCCCCGGCCGATCTCGTTCCACGAAACGCACGAATGGGATCCCGCCGTCCTGCACGACGGCCGCATCATCTACACCCGCTGGGATTACGTGGATCGGCACGCCGTGTTTTACCAAATGCTGTGGACGGCCCGGCCCGACGGAACGGGCGTCGCCGCCTTCTACGGCAACAACACTTGGAACCCCGTCGGCGTGTGGGAGGCGCGGCCCGTACCCGGCTCCCATCGGGTGATGGCCACCGCCGCCGCGCACCACGCCATGACCGCCGGATCGATCATCTTGATCGACCCCGATCGCGGCAACGACGGCTTGGAACCGCTGGAGCGCCTGACCCCGGACGCCTTGTTTCCGGAGAGCGAAGTCCCGTTGGCCAACCTGAGCCGCGAGGAGTACTGGTGGGCGGGAGTCGTGGATCGCGCTCGCATCGAGGTCCCGGTGGAGGCCCGACGCTGGCCGGGGCACTGCTACCGCTCCCCTTGGCCGTTCTCGGAGGCGTTCTTCTTGGCGGCGTACAGCTTCGACCGGTTGATCGGTGAACCGGACCCCAACCCGCCCGCCATGTTCGGCGTCTATCTTTGCGACCGCTTCGGCAACAAGGAGCTGCTGCATCGCGACCCGGCGATTTCCAGCTTGTGGGCCATGCCGCTCGGCCCGCGTGAGCGGCCGGTAAACCTGGCCCGATTGGACGCCGACGACGCTCCGGGGGCCGGCCGATCCGACGACGGATCGCCGCTTTGGGGTGAGGGCGCGGTGCGATCGGTGTCGTTGAACGGAGCCGATTTTGCGTCGGTGACGCCTGCGGCCCCGCAGGGCTCGGATACGCAGGCCGAGAAGCCGCGCGGGTTCGGCACCCTGATCCTGCAAAATGTGTACGCCTCTTGGCAACCGCTTCCGGATGTGCCGATTAGGCGTCTCCGCATTGTGCAAGTACTGCCCAAAGCCACCCCGCACGCCAACGATCCCATGGTCGGTTTGGCGCATGCCTCGCCGGGCAAGCAAGTGCTGGGCACGGTGCCCGTCGAGGAAGACGGTTCCGCCTATTTCACGGTCCCCGCCGGAGTGCCGATCGCTTTTCAGGCCCTGGACGAACAGGGCCGCGCCGTGCAGACCATGCGGAGTTTGACGTATCTACAGCCGGGCGAGACGTTGAGTTGCGTGGGCTGCCACGAGCCGCGACACGTGGCACCGGCGGTGTCTCGGCCGCCCCTCGCCTTGCGGCGCGAGCCGTCGGCGATTACCCCCGGTCCGGAGGGGTCTCGGCCCTTCAGCTTTCCGCGCCTGGTGCAGCCCATCCTGGACCGCAAGTGCGCGGCCTGCCACCGAGACGACAAGGCGGAAGGCGGTCTCAATTTGGTCGGGCGACCCGAGGGGGCCTTCACCGTCGCTTATATCCAATTGGCCGCCAGGGTGCCCTTCTCGGCTTGGACGGGGGCGCATCCGTCCGCGAACGCGGAACCGGCCACGCCGCCCGATCATTTCGGCTCCCGGGCTTGCCGTTGGTTCGAGGAAATCCTTGCAGGCCGGCATTTCGGCGTTCAATTGACGGCCGAAGAGGTCGAGGCATTCGCCACCTGGATGGACGTCAACGCCCTGTTTTACGGGACGTTCGACCGCGAATTGCAGGCCCGGCAACTCCGCGGTGAAGACATCCCCGGACCGGGTCTGGAATAGCCGCGGCCGTTGGGAGCAAGGCGTCGGCTGGTCCGTGGGCGCCCTCCGCCCGGCGCGTCTCTCGGCGTTTCTTGCCGCGCCGTTACCGCTCACGCCCCCTTTCTGCGGGTGATGCCTACCGGCACGGGAGAACGGAAGGGGTCCGCTCCCCGAGTCGTAACGTATGCTTTTCTTGAGCCGAACTCTCGGAGCTAGCCGGGGGGATCGCATCGGCGAACCTTGAGTGAATGGGGCCGCGACCCGGACCGGTCGCCCTGCTCATCCCACTTGCGCACGAGACCTTCCATGACCAAGAAATCGGACGCGGGACTGCTGGCACGACTCTTGGGGCGAGATTCGCAACTTCCCGACGCGAAGGTGCTTCAAGCCTTGGAGGCGGCGCCGCCGGAAAACGAAGTTCTTTCGTCCCCGGGCGAGCGCTCGGGCGACGAGCGAACGGGCGAGCCGGGAGACGATCTCGCGGCGCTACCGCCCCGTCGCGACGCCGCGGATTCGGAGGACCCCGACCAGGAGGCCGAAATCGAGCGGGTCCTGCGGCGGATTCAAGGATTGGTTGCCGCGGAGGAAAAGAACGCCCGCGCGGAGGAGCAGCCGGAAGCCGGGGGACACTCCGCGTCGTTTCCCGAGACCGGCCGCACGCTGGAAAATTGGGCCAAAACCGAGTTCGTCCCCATCGAGCCGCAATCGCTCGAAGAGGCCCAATTGACCGAGAGCGAGGTCGAGGCGCTGATTTTGAAATACCTCTTGGCGCGCGGCGAGGCCAGCGGCCGGGCGGTGGCGGATCAGATCAAATTGCCCTTCGTCCTCGTCGATCAACTGCTCCGCCGCCTGAAGCTGGAGCGCCTGGTGGGGCATCGTTGCGACGCCCCGATGAACGACTACGTTTACGAGTTGGGCGAATTGGGGCGCGAACGTGCCCGGCGGTATTCCCAGCACTGTACCTATTTCGGTTCCGCTCCCGTCTCGCTGAAGGACTACGTTGCGAGCGTGCAAGCGCAGTCGCTGACGCAGCAGCGGCCCACCGCCGAGGAATTGAAGGCCGCGTTCGGCGACCTGCTGCTCAACCGTCGCATGCTGGATCGACTGGGGCCGGCCGTGAACTCCGGGCGAGGACTGTTCCTGTACGGCGCGCCGGGAAACGGAAAGACGAGCATCGCGGAACGGGTGACGGCGGCCTTCGGGCCGTACATCTGGGTGCCCCGCGCCCTGGGCATCGACGGCGAGATCATCCGCGTCTTCGATCCCGTCAATCATCACGAGGTCCCCCTGCCCGAGAACACCGGCTTGATCGACTCCCGCAAGGTCGATCGCCGCTGGGTCCGAATCCGCCGGCCGACGATCATCGCCGGGGGTGAATTGACCATGGCGGCGCTGGAGGTGACGCTGAACACCTCCACCGGCATCTGCGAGGCTCCCCTGCAACTGAAGAGCAACTGCGGCACGCTGGTGATCGACGACTTCGGGCGGCAACGCATGCCCATCCACGAGCTGCTCAACCGCTGGATCGTCCCCTTGGAAAAGCGCTACGATTTCCTCAATCTGCCCAACGGCAAGAAAATCTGCGTGCCCTTCGATCAGTTGATCGTCTTCTCCACGAACTTGGAGCCGCGGGAATTGGTGGACGAGGCGTTTCTGCGGCGGATCCCCTACAAAATCGAGGTAGTGGACCCGAGCGAGGAGGAATTCCGGAATCTGTTCGCGATCCTGGCCCCGAAGCTGGGCATCCAGTACGATGCGGCGGCCGTCGATTACCTAGTGGAAAAGCATTACAAGCGCGTCGGCCGAGCATTTCGCTTTTGCCAGCCGCGCGACCTCCTGCTCCAGGTCCTCAACTATTGCAAGTATGCCGACGTCGCCCCGCGGATGTCGCCGGAATTGTTCGATCTGGCCGTGGACAACTATTTCGCCGTGATGTGATTCCACCGTGTTCCGCACGCCTCGGCGCTGAACGTTCTTCGCCGGGACGGGCCTTTTTACGGAGATATGCGAGCCGATGAAGCCGTTCCATCGAATTGCGGCAGGAATCACCGGGGCCGGTCGCCTTGCTTCGGGCCAAAGCGGAGCCGCCGTTTGGGAGTACGCCGTCATCCTGGGCGGGATCGCGGGGGGAATCTTGCTGGTCGCCGGCCTGGGACTCGTCATTCGGGACACGTTCGCCCAAATTGGAAAAGGCAACGACGCGATCGCGGCCGACCGTGCCGATAAAGCCGTCGCTGTGCGCGGCGAATCGCCGGCCGGAGACCATCGGCGGCTCGGGTTCCCGACGTGGAGCGGAATCGGGACGGCGCTTTCCGCAAAGGGGACGGCCGCATCCCTCGCCGCGGCCGGCGGCTTGGTGATTGTGCTGGGATTGCCGTTTCTCCTCGTCTTGCGAAAACGTTGCCCCTTCCGTCGCAACACCTCGCCCGGCAAAGGAGCCGTTGAGGCCGTGCCTCTCGCGCACGAGCAATTGCTCTTCCAAAAACGCAACGTCCTGCGAAGGGTGCTCATGCGCCGCATGGACGACGAGGGGGAACCCAAGGCCGTCATGGTTCGAGTACGGGACGTGATGACGGCGGATCCGGTTCAGGTGGGGCCGGGAACGCCCGTCCCGCAAATCACCGAGTTGATGCGGGCACGCAAGATTCGGCACGTCTTGGTGGTCGATCGCACGGGCCGCGTGCTGGGCGTGATCAGCGACCGCGACGTCTGCCGGCCGCGGGGAAAGACGGCGCGCGAGGTCATGTCGCAGCCGCCCATTACCGTCTCGCCCGAGGCGGATATCATCCCCGCCGTGACGATTTTGCTCCAGCAACGGATCTCTTGCCTACCGGTCGTCCACGAGGAGAAAGTGTTGGGTATCCTCACCGTCACGGACGTTCTGATCGCCTTCCAGGCGCTGATCCAAAGCCTGAGCCAAATCGAGTCCTTGACCGTGAGGGAAACCGAGGACGCGTTGCTCCGCACGTCTTGAAGGCGTGCCGACCCCTCCATCGCGTGGCCGAATCACTCGGGCGCCAGGCTCTGCGGTGCGGTAGCCGGCCGCATCCGCCGCTCCCCGCGGGCGGTCGATCGCCGCAAAGCGGCATTTATCGCTGGCAATCCGCGGTTTCGGCAACCACAATATAGATTCGGCCCGAATTGGGCCGAGCTGAGTTCGGCACTACGGCTCGTACCGGTTCGTGAAGCGACGCGCGAGGGTGGTTCCCGCCATGGCGGGCCACGCTATCCATGTCCATGACATTGAGTATCAATCAGGGGCTGCAACCGACGGTGAAGCCGTCCGGACCGACGATTCCAGGGACGGTGCGGGAGACGCTTCAGGGTCCGCCCAAGCCGGTCGACGTGCTGCACGCCCTCCGCCGCCGCTGGCTGTGGATTGCGGTTTTGGGGACGATCCTGCCGGGAATCGCCATGTTCTTGGCGGATCGCAAGATTCCGGTGGAATACACGGCCGCGGCCTGGCTTCGCGTCTCGCTCCAGCGGCCCAAGGTGGTGTTCGAGACCCGAGACGACGACCCGCTGTTGCGGCAGCGGCAGACCCAAGCCACGCTGATCACCAGCAATTTGGTGCTCAACGCGGCGCTGCGCCGGGAGGGCATCGCCCAATTGCCGCTGATCGCCGGCAAGGCCGACCCCGTGCAATGGCTGCGGCAGCAGATTCGCGTCCGCTTTCCCGGCGAGGCCGACATCCTGGAAATCTCCATGAAAGGCGAGGACCCGCAGCAGATCAAGGAAATCGTCAACGCGGTCAAGGACGCCTACATGGAGCAGGTGGTGAACGTCGATCGGGAATTCGTCCTCCGCCGCAAGAACTTGCTTCAGCAAAGCTACGAACGCACGTTGGAGTTGGTGAAGAATCGGTCGGCTCGCTACGAGGAGCTGGCCAATGCCGTCGGCAGCAGCGATTCGGAGGTGGTGCGGCGCAAGGCCGTCACGGCGCTGGAGACGCTGGCCGATCATCGCCGCCGCGTGAACGAGATTCGCCGTCAGATCGGCGGGCTGGATCGCAAGGTGGCGGTGCTTCGATCCCGGCTCGAATTGCTGGAGAAAGAGCGCCCCGAAAGCACGGAGGAGGAACGTCGCGCCCGGGACGAGGCGGTGATCCGACAGATCGTGGAGGCGGGTTTGGCGGCCGATCCGTGGTTGACCGCCGCCGTGCAGAGAAAGAACCTCGTCGAGGCCCAACTGTTCGAGGAGCGGCAGCGGGCGGCGCCGGGGACGGAGGCACCCACCATCCGGCGGCTGACCGAGGAATTGCGGTCGCTGGAGGCGGCGACGGCCCAGCGCCGGGCCGAATTGGAGCCGGCCCTCACCGAGTACGCCCGCGAACAAATCGAAAAAGGACGAACCGGCTTGCCGCCCACCGAGGCCGAACGCCTGCAAAACGAAATCGCCGCGGCCGAGCTGGAGAAGGCCGTCCTCGAAGATGAGTTGAAGCTGGCGTTGGAGCAGTTCGAGAAAGAGGCGGCCGACGCCGAACGCTTCGGCAAGTACTCGGCCGACTTGGAGGCGGAACGGGCCGAATTGGAGCGGCTCAAGGCCATCGCCGATCGCACCGGCGATGAGCTGGAGCGCTGGAACGTGGAATTGGAGGCCCCGCCTCGCGTGGTGGAATTCGAGCCGGCCGACGTCCCCCGGGTCAACAACCTCCAGGATAAACAGCGGCTGGTCCTCTTCATCGGGCTGACGACCTTGGCCGGCGTCGTAATCCTGGTGGTCTTGGGCGATTACCTGCTGCGGCCCGTCAGTTCCACCTCGCAATTGGCTTACGGATTGGGGCTTCCCGTCATCGGCGACCTGCCGATCCTACGGCGAAGATGGCTGCCGAACCTCTCTCGCAACGGCACGGTCCCCGCCGACGTTCGGGCGGTGTTGACCGAATCCGTGGATCAGATTCGCACGACGTTGTTGCACCGGGCGGCGCGGGACAGCTTGAAGGCCGTCTTGGTGACCAGCGCCCTGGCTCAAGAGGGCAAAACGACGACGGCGGCTCAGTTGGCCCTGAGCTTGGCCCGAGCCGGGCGCCGGACGGTGCTGGTGGACGGCGATATCCGCCGCCCTCGCATCCATCGGATTTTCGACCGCCGCCTGGGCCCGGGATTGAGCGAATGGGTCCGCGGCGAGGCGAAGCTCCCGGATGTCGTCCAGCAGACGGAATTCGAGATGCTTCAGGTGGTGACGGCCGGGCACGGCGACGCCGCCGCCCTGGAGGGGATCGCCCAAGGCAAAGCCGACGCCTTGTTCGAACGCCTGCGCGACGGCTTCGATCTGGTGATCGTCGATTCCAGTCCGCTGCTCACGACCGCCGACGCCCTGGTACTGGCGCGGCTGACCGACGGCGTCCTGCTCTCCGTGCTTCAGGACGGCAGCCGCCTTGTCCGGGTCTACGAGGCCGTGCAAAGACTCCGGGCCGTGGACATGGCGCTGTTGGGCGTGGTGCTCCACGGCGCGCATTATCGCCGTTACCGCTCGTATTACCGCCGTTATACGATCGACGTGGCTCCGCAGCCCGCCGGCAAGGCATAGCCGTCCTTCAAGGCGCGGGCAGTCGAGAGATTGGGGCCGAAATCGCGGGGATGAACGACGATGGCTGGGCAGTACCGGCTTGGCGGGCAAGCAATCGTACCGGGGCTGATCGCCGCCGCGATCGTGCTGTGCGCCGTGGTGGAGGGCTACTGGTCGGGACGCTGGAGCCGCGGCGACGGGGAGCTTCCGCCGGGCTTTTCGCAAGCGGTTCAAACCCTGCCCTTGGAAACGCGATCCTGGCAGGGGCGGATGTCCCCGCCCGTCGACCCTCGCGTCCTCGAGATCAGCGGGGCTTCCGTCATCGCTTCCGCCGTCTATCGCCATCGGGCGACGGCCGACGCCGCCACCGTCTTCCTGGTGGGCGGTTGGTCGCGCGACGTCTCCGTGCACACGCCCGACGCTTGCTATCCCGGGGCGGGCTTCACGATGGAAGGCAAACCTTACCCGTTCCTGATCGAATACGTGCCGTCCCTCCCGGAATCAGGGAACCGGCAAGCGGACGGCGCGGCTCGCGAGGTCCGAACCGCCGAATTCACAACGGCCGTATTCACCAAAGCCGAACCGACCGGCACGGTTCGCCTGCGGGTGTTTTGGGCTTGGCAGGACGGGTCGGGTTGGAAGTCGCCGCCTATGCCGCGATGGACCTACGGCGGACGTAGGCCGCTCGTCAAAGTCTATTTCGTCGCGGAATCGCCCGCCGGAACCCTGGCGCATCAAAGCCCGGCCGCGGCCTTGGCCCGGGAACTGCTGCCCCGCCTGGACGCCGTGGTAACCCCGGCGCTGCAACCCGACGGCGCAAGCACCGCCGAAACGGCGCACGGGCCGCACGGTTCGGGCGCGGAGCGCTAGGGTGAAGAGCGCAGGTGATCGCTTGCGAGCGGCTCAGACGGCGGCCGGTTGCTCCAGAGCGGCCTTGGCCTGCTCCACGATCCGGTCGAAGCCCTCGGGATCGGAGACCGCCAGCTCGGCCAATGTCTTGCGATCCAAATCGATGTGGGCCTTTTTCAGGCCGTCGATGAAGCGACTATAGAGCATACCCCGCTGACGGACGGCCGCGCTGATCCGCACAATCCACAACCGGCGAAATTCGCGCTTGCGGACGCGGCGATCGCGAAAAGCGTACACACCGGCCCGAACCAGCGTCTCCTTGACCGTTCGGACCAGCTTCCTCCTGCCGCCCACGAAACCCTTCGCGCGGCGGAACAGACGTTTGAGATTCTTGCGTCGTGTGGAACTCGTCTTGGTACGCATGGCAAAACCTTTTCGGGTACGAGATCAAGGCCCCTCTTCCTAGAGAAGAGGCGTTTCCAGCCCGCTCGCCGTTCGAGCGGATGCTACGGAAGCATCCGGGACTGATTCAACCAAACCCCTCGGTCAGGGTATGGCACCGCCTTGGGCGGATTCAGTCGTTGGGAAGCATCGACAAAATCCGCGGCGTTTCCACTTCGCTGAGAACATCGGTGCCGCGGCGATTCCGCTTGGTCTTTTGATCTTTTCGCGTCGCCAAGTGGCTGGTGCCCGCCGTGCGGTGCTTGACCTTGCGATTGGCCGTGACTTTGAATCGCTTTTTGACGGCCTTCTTGGTCTTCTGTTTGTATTTTTTGACAGCCATTCCAACGGGTTCCGTAAAGATGATAGAGGGAAGCGTATGCGTCGGGAAGCGGCACCAGCGTTCGCCCGAACCGTGCCCCGGCGGACCCATTCGGCCGATTTGGCCGAGACGCCGAGGAACGCGCGACGGGGCCGGTCTCGCGGATTGGGAAACTACGATTATAGCCGCGCGGTCACCCCTTGGGAAGGCGACACGCGCCGTGAGGAGGCTTCCCGGGGGCCGATTGCACCCCGCGCACCGTCACACCGCCCTCCCTACCCGTGGATTGGGAGGATCGGATTTCCGGGGGGACGGCGAGCGATTGCGTCCGGTGGGGGGTTACTTGGGCACGAACGTGCAAATCAGCCGGCGGCTTTGGCGGCTGATGCCGCCTTCGACTTTGCCGAATTCGGCCAAGCGTTCCACGATTTGGTTGAGGACCTTCTCCCCTTCGTCGATGTGGGCCAACTCTCGACCGCGGAAAATGACCGAGACTTGAACCTTGTCTCGATCTTCGAGGAACTCTTTCGCGCGGTTGATCTTGACGTTCAAGTCGGCCTCGCCGGTGCCCGGCCGCACGCGGATTTCCTTGAGCTTCATCTGCTGGGCCTGTGTCTTCTGGGCCCGCTTCTTTTGCAAATATTTGAATTTTCCGAAGTCAAGGATGCGGCATACCGGCGGTTGTTCGTTGGGAGCGACTTCGACGAGGTCCAACCCGGCTTCGCGGGCGGCCGTCAAGGCCTGATCCCGCGAAACGATCCCCAGTTGCTCGCCTTCCACTCCAATCAACCGCACTTGAGGACTGCGGATCCGCTCATTGACGCGATAGTTTTTCTCCTCGATTGTCGTACTCCTCATTACCGAACAAGATCTCCGGAACCCAGTGGTACTGTAACTAGCGACTCCGGCCCGCGCCGGAGACTTTCCGCTCGATCATTCATTCCCGCCGCCGGCGGAAGAGGAGACCCGCATCCCCTCTTCCCGACGGCTTTCGCCGCAACGTGTTCCGCGATTTTTCCATCGGCAGTGTGCGAGGCAAACTGTAGTGTTCCCCGCGATTGCGCTGATGTTTGCTAGAGTATTGTTCAAGTCGCTGGGGAAGTCAACAGATCGGCCGGAAAAGTCGGCATCCCCGGGGCGATGCCCATGAGACGGCAGGCGCAACGGCGGGCACGGCCGGAGCATCAGGCGGCGGTCCTTTTTCCGGGCAGGCGTCGTGAGCGAACCTCGTCCAAGAGTTGCTCGATCAAGGCGGCCAGGGGTACGGCCCCCAAATCCCCCTCATGCCGCGATCGCAAGGCGACCGTGCCGTTTTCCTGCTCGCGTCCGCCGATGACGGCCATGTACGGTACCAACTCCAACTGGGCATCGCGGATCTTGGCGCCCACCTTCTCCGCCCGGTAGTCGCCGGCCGCACGCAGCCCCGCCGCACGCAACCGCGACTCCACCTCCCGGCCGTAATCCTCGAATTTTTCGCTGACCGTCAGGACGCGAATCTGTTCGGGCGAAAGCCAGAGGGGAAAGGCCCCGGCGAAATGCTCGATCAAAATGCCGGTAAACCGCTCCAAGGATCCGAAGGGGGCGCGATGGATCATGACGGGCCGGTGCGGCCGATTGTCGGCGCCGATGTACTCCAAATTGAAGCGTTGGGCGCTGGGGAGGTTGTAGTCCAGTTGCACCGTACCCAACTGCCATTCCCGGCCGATGCAGTCGGAGACGATGAAATCGGCTTTGGGGCCGTAGAAGGCCGCCTCACCCGGGGCCGTCTCCAGGTTCGGCAGGTTCATGGACCGGCAGACCTCGATCAAAGCCGTCTCGGCGCGCTGCCAAACCTCCGGGTCGCCCACATACTTGTCGCTCGCCGGATCGCGGAGGCTCAACCGCACGCGATATTCATCGAAACCCAGCGTTTGCAGCACGAACTGCGTCATCTCGATGCAGGCACGAAACTCGTCGGGCACCTGTTCTTCGGTGCAGAAGATATGGGCGTCGTCCTGGGTGAATCCCCGCACCCGCGTCATGCCCGTCAATTCTCCCGACTGCTCGAAGCGGTAGACGGTCCCGAATTCGGCCAAGCGGAGGGGCAGCTCCTTGTAGCTGCGGGGCCGGGATTGGTAGATCATGATGTGATGCGGACAATTCATGGGCTTGAGCAGGTAGCGATCGCCCTCGGCCATTTGGATGGGAGGAAATTGGCTGTCCGCGTAGTAGGGGTAGTGCCCCGACGTTTGGTAAAGTTCAACCCGCCCGATATGCGGCGTATAGACGGCCTGGTACCCGCGCCGCATCAATTCCTCGTACAAGAAGTTCTCCAATTCGCGGCGGAGGATGGCGCCCTTGGGCAGCCATAGGATCAGCCCCGAACCCACCGTCGGCTCGATCGTGAACAGCTCCAGCCGCTTGCCCAGCACGCGATGATCGCGCTTCTTGGCCTCGGCCAGGCGGTCGAGGTACTGCCGCATCTCGTCCTGCGAGAACCAGGCCGTGGCGTAGAGACGTTGGAGTTGCTGCCGCGCGGCGTCGCCCCGCCAATACGCGCCGGCCACCGACAGCAGCTTGAAGGCCTTGATCCAGCCGGCGGAAGGCACGTGCGGCCCTTCGCAAAGATCGAGAAACTCGCCCAGCCGGTAAAAGGACACCGTCGTCTCGTTCCGCAGGCCGTCCTCCAGGTGCTCCACCTTGAAGGGCTGGTCGAGTTCGCGGCAGATTTCCACGGCCTTGTCGTGCGGCACTTCGATCCGTTCGAACGGCTCGTCCAGCTCCGCCAGCCGGGCCATCTCGGCCTCGATGCCGGAAAAATCGTCCTCGGTAAGGCTGCGGGAAAGGAGGAAATCGTAGTAGAAGCCGTTCTCCACCGGAGGGCCGAAGGCCAGCTTGGCGCCGGGGAACAGCCTCATCACCGCGCGGGCCATGAGGTGCGCGGCGGAATGTCGCATCAGCGTCAGGACCTCGGCGTCCCCCTGAGTCAGCAGTCGGAAATCGAATCGCCCTTCCTCAGGAAGATACGTCAGCAAATCGATCAAACGGTCGTCGAGCTTGGCGGCCAGGGCCGTCTTGGTCCAACGGGGTCCCATTTCGCCGACCACGTCCAGTCCGCGGACCCGGTGCTCGAACCGCAGCGATTTCCCATCCGGTAGAATCAATTCCAACATGCAAGTCCTTCCTTCCCCACGCACGCCGCGACCGCCGGAAGGGCGACCGAAGCCGTAAACCTTATCAGTATCGAACATTTGGCGCGAAAAGAAAAGGTTGGCCATCCCGACCGGGCGATGCGTGTCGGCGTCGGCCGCGGCGGGGCGCGGCCCGCCGTCCAGCGTCGCCGGGACGGCCGTCCCTCTACGTTCCCAACCCTGGAAGCTGTGCTTCGCCGCGTCCGCCGGCGGGGGTGCAGCCCGGCGACCGATCGCGCGTGCCACGATTTACCGCGTCGGTGTCGGGTTGCGGTCCGGTGCAAAAAAGGCCGTCAGCACCTTGGCGAGCACCTGCTCGCCGTATTCGTTGGCATGCACCGCGTCCCGGTAGAAAAGATGGGGATGTAGTCCCGACGAGCGGAGGTACTCGGCCCAAGGGGTGGTCATATCGAGAAAGGCGCACTGCTCCTCGGCCGCCAAACGGCGCAGGGCCTCGCCGTACCGCCCGGTGCCGGAATAGGGGGCTTGGGCCAATTCCTCGGCATCCCGGGGATCGGCCGTGCCGAAGACGCCCGTCATCAACAGAACCTCCACCTCCGGCAAGGCCGCCCTCAGTTGATGAATCACCTCGCGAATGTCGTCGATGCTCTTTTGGCTGATTCCGCCGATGAGCACCAAATCGGGCCGAAGGGGCACGACCACCTTGTCGATGCGGCCGTCTTGGCGGTAGTGTTGGCACCCTCCCCCGCCGCGGACATAGACCACGGCTTGGATATCGGCCTTGGGATAGGCCTCGCGCAACAGGGCCACCCAACCCGAGCGCATGGTGTCGTTGACGATGCTGTCGCCGACGGCCGCGATCCGCAGGGAGCCTCCTTCGGTCAGCCGCCGTCGCGTCCGTTGCAAATGGGTCCAATCCGGGTTGGGCGGCGTAAACGTGCCCGGCGGCATCTCCGCTTGGATCTTCCGAATCTGTTCCAGGGACCGCTCCGGCGTACTGAACAGATAGTAATCCGGCTCGGGCGACGTATGGTCGCGGGAGGGCATGTCCGGCGGATACTTGGGCGGCAAGGCTCCCTTGTCGGGGAACTTCACGGGCGAGTCGGCGGCCATATCCGCGGCGCCGGCTGCCGACAATGCGACGCAAAGGATCCCGCACGCGCCTGCTAGACCGACCACCCGCCGCCAACCGCACCGCAACGCTGCACGAATCATCGCGTTTCTCCCACGGCCTCCAAGGGTACCGACGAGGGAAGGCCGCTTCTCCCCGCTTGGGGCACGAACCCCGCAGCCTAGCAAAGCCGACAACGCTGCTTAGATTACCCCAACCCGTTGCGGATTTCGATAGACCGGATATCCCGGGGCAGACAAGAATTGACGCTTGACAAGCCACAGCCCTCTCTTCAAGATGACGTTGGTTCGCCCGATGCCGCGGCGTTCCACCGGGGCAGGACAAGAAAGAACTCCGTGAACAATCACCAGGGGCAGGGATATGGGCCAGTCGTTTGACCCCTACGCGCAGTGGTTGGGCATTCCGGCTGACGAGCAACCGCCCGACCACTACCGTCTGCTGGGCCTGCCTCGCTTCGCCGGCAGTCGCGAGACGATTGCCAAAGCGGTTGAAGCGAGGGTGGCTTTGCTCCAGGAGTATCGCACGGGGCCACAGGCCGAAGCGGCGGCAAGAATGGCCGCCGAGATCGTCGCCGCCGGGACGTGCTTGTTGGATCCCGAACGAAAGACAGAGTACGATCGCCGGTTGCGACAGGCCGACGTGCCGATCCCGCCGGTTCAGTGGGAGCCTCCGGCCGCCGTAGCGTGGGACGATGTGCGAAGCAAAGTTTACCCGGCACGCGAAGCAGGATCTTCTGCCGGCAAACGGCGCAAACGAACCAGCGCTGCGGTGAAATCGGCCAAGATTGTCGGCGGTGGGTTGGCGGGAATCCTGCTGGCAGGCGTGATCCTGTGGTACGGTTTCGGCGTCGACCCGCTGAGAGTAATATCCAAAGGCAACGGCCGGGAATCGCCGGCGCAAGGCACAACCGGAATTGCCTCGGCGGACGGCACGGCCGCGGTATCGCAAGCCGACTCTGCCGGAGGTGCAACCGGAGCCGCCTCGCAATTGCCGGCGTCGCATGCTTCTTCCGGCAAAGCGATCCGCGACAGGGAGGAACCGGGGCACGCATCCGCCGTGGAAGCCGCACATTCGCAGACGGATCCGGCGTGGAATGCGTTTGCGGAAAGTTCATCACTCGACCCGACCGGTGCGGCGTTCTCGACCGGCGCGGCTCCCATGGTCGGCACGGAGGGCGGCGTCAACGCCGGCGGGCCGCGCCCGGCGAAACCGGACATTCCACCTGTTGCGGACCAGGCCGACTGGTTACCCCTAACGTCACATACTCAAAACGCGGCTACGGCACAGAACGCGTTTCCGGCGGCAACGGCACCTGTAGCCCTCCAGGCCGGCGAACCGCCGATTGCCCCGCCCAAAGCCGATGTAGAGAAGCAAATCACCGCCTCGCTGGAAAAGGTTTTCGACCTTGACAAAGTGGGCTCGCGCGCCGAAGCGCAGCAAAAACTGCAACAATTGCGCGCTGCGCTGGGCGACTCGGGCACCACCGATGACGAGCGATACGTGCTGTTGCAACTGGCCGGCCGCCAGGCACTCGCGGCCGGCGAAGTCGACGCGCTGTGGGACTCGTGGACGCAACTTACCATCAATTACGCATGCGATGCCGGAATGCTGCTCAAGGGGGTGCTCTCCGGGCAACGCAGCGACGTCTATTGGATCACCCGCGTTGCGGCCGAATCGGCTGCGGCGATTTCTCAAGCTTGCCGCCAGGGGCGCGTGGAACAGGCCGCCGCCGCAGTTGACGCTTTGAGCGAGCTGGCCCGCACAGCCCGGCCCGAGCGGGCGACCGTGGCCCTATGGTGCCTGGGCGAAGCCCGAACACTGCTCAAGCAGGCCGCCGATTGGTATCGCGAGTACCGTTTCGCGCAAGCGCGGCTGGGCATGGCCCCCCAGGATGCGGAGGCCCATCGCGCCGTGGGACGCTGGCTTTGCCTGGGGGCCGACGATTGGGACGCAGGGCTGCCACATCTGGCCGCCTGCAGCGATTCCGTACTCGCCGAGGCGGCCAAGGCCGAACAAGCGATGGACGCCAACGTGCCGACGGCTTTGGCTGCCGTGGCCCACCGCTGGTGGCAGTATGCCGAGAAGGCCGACCGCAGCGAGCAACCGTATTTCCGCGCCCACGCCGTCCAGCTTTACGAGCGGGCCCTGCTGCCGCGTGATGCACCGCTGTCGGCTCTGGAGAAAGCGGGGGTGGAAAAGCTCCTGGAGCAGCCTGAGGCCCAAGCGGCAAAACCGCTTGGCGAGCAAATTGCCGCGGCCTTGCGCGGCGGGCCTTCGCTTAGGGATAAGTGGGTCGAGTTGGGGCCGCTCACCCGCCTGGGGATGGCGCCACAACAGGGAGAGGTTGCCCTGGGAACTCGCGGCTTAGTCCTGGGACAGATGTCAGGAATCTACCTGCCGATGCTGTCGTCCGGGAGTTACGATCTGAAAGCAGTCTTCACGCGGCTAAAAGGCGACGACTCGGTCAGCGTGGAGTTGCCTGTGGCCGGTACCGGCTGCCTCGCGGTCCTAAGCGGCTGGCGCGGTCAGTGCCACGGTATCGGCCTGATCGACGGCCGCGAGGGCAACGCGAATCCAACCAAAAGGACACCGGGAACAATCCCCAACGGCGTGTTGCTTACCTGGGAAATCGCCGTCCGCGTGAGGGCCCCCCTTTGTTCGATTCAAGCCGCGTTAAATCGCACGCCGCTCTTCGCTTGGCAGGGGAAGATTAGCTCGTTGACGGTCCCGCAGGGGTTTCCGGCCGACCGCATCGGCATTCATAATTACCTCAACGAAGCCACTGTCTTTCATTCCGTGTCGGTTCGGCCGTTGGATGAGAAGGCGGTCCTGGTGTTCGGCGATTGAGCCGAACGGTCCGAGTGCCTCCGACCGGTGTGGAGGACGTGTTTTTTTCAGGCAGAAGTGCGCCACTTGTGAAAACGTCTCTTGTTCTGCGCGCAGCATTGGTACTGCGGGCGGCCGAACTACGCTGGAGGCGATTACACCTGATCGGGCTGATCAGCCGGCTGCGGTCCGATCAGCCGGTCGTGATGGCGGGGGGCATCCGATCGCACGCGCCTGCTAGACCGACCGGCCGCCGCCGACCGCACCGCTGCACGAATCATCGCGTTCCTCCCACGACCTGCAAGGACACCGACGAGGGAAGGCCGGCTCTCCCCGCTTGGGGCACGAACCCCGCAGCCTACCGAAGCCGACAACGCCGCTTAGATTACCCCAACCCGCGGCGGATTTCGATAGACCGGATCTCCCGGGGCAGCCAACTAACTACTTCCTTATTGCCCCGAACGGCGGAAGAGTCTAAAATTGCGCCATACGAAATGACGACAATCTTGGGCGAGGTCTACGACCGAGTCGCTGCCTGCGGCGCGTGCATCTTGCGAGTGCATATTTGCAAGTTTGGGCGGCGAAAAGCAAAACCCCTTGAACCGGCGGGGTGCCGTGATTACTTGGGCGGTGCGTTTGACGCTGGCGATTTCCGTGCTTTGGCACACGGTCGCCGGATGCTGCGCGCACCACCGCCACGAAACGTCGGGCCGCCCTGCCGGCAACGTGAGCGCATCGGCGCCCGCCGGGTGCGAGGGCAATGCTTGTCGGGGCGCAACCGCGGCTCATCACCGGTCATCCAGGGCCGCGGTCGGCGGGGACCGTTGGCAAGACTCGACCGCCGTACAATCGGCACCGACCTGCGATTCCCGCCGCGGCTTTCAGCCCTGTACCGAAGGCCCGTGTTCCTTCGCCGATTCGCCGACGGTGCGAATCGACCGGGCGAAGGAGTATCCTCGGCCGTTCGACACGTCCATCGCTGTGATGAACGACCTTTTGCAAGTTGGAACGGCGGGCATTTTGCTTGCAAGGGAGGCGGGCGCCGCGGGCCGGTCATGCGGCCCCTTTGCGGTGCCATCCCTCCGCACTCATCTCGTCCTGTGCCTGCTTTCTCTGTGATCCTCCGCTCCTCTTCGCGGTAGCCGATACCGGCACACAGTCCCCGCCGTCCGGCGAATACGGATCGGCGGACCGTCGGCCGGGGGCATTCTCTCGAAAGTTCCATGCAAACGGGCACGGTACAAACGGGAACGGTTTCCGGCCCGAATCCCTTTCCGGTCCATTTCCGGCGGCTTCATCGCGGAGGTTTTCATGGTCCTTGGTATCCGAAGATTTTTGCCGCGTCGCCGGCCCGGCCTGGTCCTCGCCGGGATCGCGGTGGCGACCGTCGCCGCACTGCTACTCTTTTACCGATCGGCGGGGCGGTCCGTTGCCGAATTCCTCGCCCTCCGGTCCGCTCCAAGCTCGCCTGCTCACGGGGACGAAGACCCGCACGAACATGGCGCCGGTCCCGGGACGGAGGTCCGTGCGGCAGTTCCGGCGGCGCGCGGCCCCTCGGCGGAAGCAAACCACGGCGCGGAAGGGCACGATGAGCACGACAAGCACGGCGAAGCCATCGAGCTGAGCGAGCAAGCCTTGAAAAACATCGGTTTCGAGCCGTACCCGGTGCGGCTCTCCACGTTCGTACGGCGGATCAACATGCCGGGCATGATCGTAGAGCGGCCGGGGCGATCGCAGATTCAAGTCGCCGCGCCCATGACGGGGATCGTGACCAAGATCCACGTGATGGAGGGCACCGCCGTGGAGCCGGGCACGCCGTTATTCGAGCTGCGGCTGATGCACGAGGAATTGGTCGCCGCGCAGGCCGACTTCGTCCGGGCCGCCGAAACCCTGGAAGTCGTGCGGAGCGAGTTGCGCCGCCTTCAGTCCGCGGAGGAGGGCGTGATTGCCGGGCGGCGCATCCTGGAACAGCAGTACGAGGAGCGCAAACTGGAAGCCGAGCTGCGGGCGGGACGCCAGGCCTTGCTCCTGCACGGTTTGACGTCGGATCAAATCGACGCAATCTTGACTCAGAGGAAGCTCTTCCAGGTTCAGCACGTGTCGGCCCCCACCCATGAGCACGATCGCGACGATTGCCGGGCCGATCACCTTTTCCACGTCCAGTCCCTGCCGGTGAAGATCGGACAGATGGTGGAAGTCGGACAGGTCCTCTGCGTCTTGGCCGACCATTGCGAACTGTTCGTGGAAGGCCGAGCCTTCGAGGACGATCTGGCGGCGCTCCGCCGGGCGGTGGAGAACGATTGGGAGGTCTCGGCCGCGTCGGCGGGCGACGGGGAGAGCATCGAGGGATTGAAGGTCCTGTATTTGGCCGACCGTGTGGACGAGCCGTCGCGGACCTTCCGCTTCTATCTTCGCCTCGTCAACCGCATCGAGCAAGAACGACGCAGCGAAACCGGCTTGCGGTTCATTGATTGGCGGTATAAGCCGGGGCAGCGCGTGGAGCTGAACGTGCCGGTCGAGCGTTGGGAGAACCGCATCGTCGTGCCCGCCCAAGCCGTGGTGCGCGAGGGCCCGGAGTGCTATGTGTATCGGCAGGAGGGCTCCCGGTTCGAGCGCGTCGCCGTGCACCTCGAGTATCAAGACCGCCGCTCGGCGGTGATTGCGGCGGACGGCGCCTTGACGCCGGGCGAGACGGTGGCGGCCGCCGGGGCCTTTCAAATCCATTCGGCGTTGAAGAACCGGTCGGGGGCGGGCATCGATCCCCACGCCGGACACAACCATTGAAGGCTGCTTTACCCACGAACATACGGCGAGATCCCTCGGCCCATGTTGAATGAACTGATTCGCTTCTCCCTCCGGCAGCGACTGTTGGTAACGGCGGCGGCAATCTTCCTTTCCGGCTACGGCCTGTGGCAGATGCTGCGGTTGCCGATCGACGTCTTTCCGGACCTCAACCGTCCGCGGGTGGTGATCCTGACGGAGGCGCCGGGCTTGGCGCCCGAGGAGGTGGAAACGCTGGTCACGTTTCCCCTGGAGGCCGCCCTCAACGGGGCCGCCGGCGTGCAAACCGTCCGCAGTTCGTCCGGCGTCGGCCTCTCGGTCATCCAGGTGGAGTTCGATTGGGGGACGGACCCCTATCTCGACCGGCAGATCGTGAATGAACGGCTGAGCCAAGCGGCGGATCAACTCCCGCCGGGCATCAAGCCGCAAATGGCCCCGATCTCCTCGATCATGGGCCAAATCCAGATCATCGGGATGTACAGCCGCGGCGGAAAGACGTCGCCCATGGAGCTCCGCACTTTGGCCGATTGGGTGATTCGGCAGCGGTTGCGGGCCGTGCAGGGGGTGTCGCAGGTCATCGTGATGGGCGGCGAGCGGAAACAGTTCCAAGTGCTCCTCAACCCCCACGAATTGCGGCGCTACGGCATCTCCCTTCGCGAAATCGAGGCGGCGTTGTCCGAGAGCAACCAGGATACGGCGGGCGGCTACTTGGACGCCGAGGGGGTGCGCGAGTATGTGGTCCGATCCTTGGGGCGGGTCCGCTCCGCCGACGATATCGCCCGCGTCATCGTCGCCCGACGGGAGGGCCGCTCGGTGCGGCTCTCGCAGGTCGCCCGCATCGTCGAGGGCGCGGAAATCAAGCGCGGCGACAGCGCGGCCTTCGTGCGGGGCGAAGACGGGCGATTCGAAGGGGGGCCCGCCGTCGTCTTGACCGTCAACAAGCAACCCGGCGCCGACACCCGACGGGTCACCGACGCTGTGAATCAGGCGATTCGCGAGATGGCGGCCTCGCTGCCCAACGACGTCCGCTTGGTGCCCTTGTACGAGCAAAAGGCCTTCATCGACCGAGCCGTGGAGAACGTGGCGGGAGCCTTGCGCGACGGGGCCGTGCTGGTCGTCATCGTCTTGGTTTTGTTCCTCATGAACCCGCGGACCACCGTCATCAGCCTGACCGCCATTCCGCTCTCCCTGGTCGTCACGGCGGTCGTCTTTCACGCCCTGGGGTTTTCCATCAACACGATGACGCTGGGCGGTCTGGCGGTAGCCATTGGGGAATTGGTGGACGACGCCATCGTGGACGTCGAGAACATCTATCGGCGACTGCGCGAAAATCGGCGCAGCCCGAATCCCCGACCCGCGTTATGGGTGGTCTATCAAGCGAGTTGCGAAATCCGCAACTCCGTAGTGTACGGAACGCTGATCGTGGTGATGGTCTTTCTTCCGCTGACGGCGTTGTCGGGGATCGAGGGCCGGCTGTTCGTGCCCTTGGCCGCCGCCTACATCACGTCGCTGGCGGCCTCCTTGCTCGTCTCTCTCACGGTCACGCCGGTGATGAGCTATTGGCTGCTGGGCCGGGCGAAGGGCAAGGAGCGAACGGGAGACGGGCTGCTCTTGCGCGGGTGCCGGTGGGCGTCGGAGCGGGCGATCCGCCTCAGTTTACGGTTTCCCGGTCTCGCCTTGGCATCCGCGGTTCTCGCCGCGGTCTTGGCCGGATGGGCGACCTGGCGATTGGACCGCGACTTCCTGCCGCCGTTCAACGAGGGAGCCGTCCAAATCAACGTCCTCTTGCCGCCGGGCGTCTCCCTAGCCGCGTCCGACCGGACCGCCCAGGCGGTGGAAAAGCGGATTCAGACCCTGGAAGACGTCACGGCGTTCGTTCGCAAGACGGGCCGCGCCGAATTGGACGAGCATGCCGAAGGGGTCCACGTGACGGAGATCATCGCGACCATCGATCCCCGCACCAAGAAGACCCGCGAGCAAATCTTGACGGAGATTCACCAAGCCTTGGACCAGGTCCCGGGCATCGTGATTTCGGTCGAGCAGCCGATGGCGCATCTGATTTCCATGATGCTGTCGGGCGTCAAGGCGCAGGTGGCGATCAAGCTCTTCGGCGACGACTTGGAGGTTTTGCGGCGGGAGGCGGAGGGGATTCGCGCGGCGGTGGCGGACGTGCCGGGCATCCGCGATTTGCAGGTGGAGCCGCAGACCGTCGTGCCTCAGCTTCGCATCGAGGCGGACGCCCACGCCTTGGAATTGTTCGGCCTCCGCCGCTGGGACGTGAACGGCCTGGTCGAAACCGCCTTGGCCGGCAAGGTCATTTCGCAAGTCTTGGAAGGGCAACGGGCGTTCGATCTGCTGGTCCGCCTGGACGAACCGTATCGCGAAGACATCGCCTCCTTGCGGCGCATGGTGATCGACACCGCCGACGGCGGGACCGTCAAGCTGGAAGATGTGGCCCGGATTTACGAGGCGGGCGGCCCCAACATCATCCAGCGCGAGCAGGTGCGGCGCCGCATCATCGTGCAATGCAACGTGTCCGGCCGAGGCCTGGTGGACGTGGTGGAGGACATGAAACGCCGGCTCCAACCCATCCAGGCCGAATTGCCGACCGGCTATTACATCGAATTCGGCGGCCAGTTCGAGAGCCGGCAAGCCGCCGCGCGCACGATCGCCGTACTCTTCGCGGTCGCGCTTGCCGCCATGCTCCTGCTGCTTTGGAACTTGTTCGGCTCCGTGAACCTCGCCCTGCAAGTGATGATCGCCGTCCCCATGGCGTTCGTGGGCGGTGCGGCGGCCCTGTACCTCTCGGGACAAACCTTGACGGTGGCGGCCATGGTCGGCTTCATCTCCTTATGCGGCATCGCCGTACGAAACGGAATTCTGCTCACCAACCACTACCTGCATTTAGTCCGTTACGAGGGCGAATCGTGGACGCGAGAGATGATCGTTCGGGCGGGACGCGAACGCGTCGCCCCGGTTCTCATGACCGCTCTGACCTCCGGCCTCGGTTTGGTGCCGCTGGTTCTTGCGGCGGGCGAACCGGGCAAGGAGGTCCTCCATCCCGTGGCCGTGGTCATCATCGGGGGCTTGATCACGGGGACGTCGGCGGAGTTTCTGGTCCGCCCGGCCCTGTTCCAATGGCTCGGCCTGCGCGCCGCCCAAAGGGTCGTGCAGCGCCCCGAACAAGAGACTTTACCGCCCGACGAGCCGTTTTAGAAGGAGTTGCCGTCTTCAAAGGCGAATGCCGCTCGGGACGAAGGCGAAATCTCGCCCGCAAGCACTTCCCGGCAAAGATAACGAAGTTGCGGAAGGTGGCGATTCTAGCAAGAAACTCCGGATTGGCGGTTTGGCGCTCTATTCCGGCTCCAGTCAGGTCGAAGACAGGAAAGGGACCGTGGTATGGATACCATGCGGGAAGGGTATTTTGGGATGTCAAACCGCGAGATGTCACACCGTTCGATTAAACCGCGAATCCTGACGCTGACGGCGAGCATCTTGCCGGCGGCCGCGATTTGGGTTTGTGCGGCGGTGATCACCCAGCTTACCGTCCGGATCGCCGCAGCGCACGATGGAAACGCCCAAGCTCTCCCCGATGCGGCCGTCATTTTCGTTGAGAGCGAAGCGGGGAGCGAGGGGGGCAGTGCTCCCTCCGGTCCCGCGGCCGCGATGACGCTGAGCGAGTTGGAGCAGCTCGCGTTGCAGCATCATCCGGCCCTGGTGCGAGCCGAAGCGCTGGTAGGCGCAGCCCGGGGAGGGTATCTCCAGGCCGGTTTGCCTCCTAATCCCTCGATCGGGTACGAGGGACAACAACTCGGCAGCGGCGGCCGGGCGGAGCAGCACGGCGTCTTCATCGAGCAGGAGTTCCGCCTCGGCGGCAAGCGGCAACTCGATCAAGCCGTGGCGGCCCGCGGGGTCGCCCTGGCACGCGGCGATTGGGATATCCGGCGGCGGGAAATCTTGACCGAACTTCACATCGCCTTCCACGAGGCCGCCGTCGCCATGCGAAACGTTCGGTTGGCCGAAGACCTCGTGAAGATCAGTTCCGAGATCGAGCGGAGCGTGGCGGCCCTGTATCAGGCCCAGGAGGTACCGCGCGCCGCGTGGTTGGAATCGCGGCTGGAAACCGAAACCGCGCGATTGATGGCACGCAAAGCGGAGGAGCGCTACTCAGCCGCCCGACGGAGATTGGCATCGGCCGTCGGCATCCCGGAGCTGCCTCCTCGGCCGCTCCAGGCGGAGCCGGACGACCTGCCCGAACCGCAAGACTTCGAAGCCCTTTGGCGACGGATTCAGGCCTCCAGCCCGGAACTCCTCCGCGCGACCCGGGCGGTGGAACATGCCCGCGCCGTGCTCCGGCGGGCCTGCGCCGAGGCCGTCCCCAATTTGAGCGTTCGGGGACTGGTTAACGTGATCGACAACGGCGCGGACGGCACGGCCAACGGCGGCATTTCCGTGAGCTTGCCCCTGCCGATCGTGAATCGCAATCAAGGCGCGGTGATGCAAGCCCGCTACGAACTCTCCGCCGCCGAAAAGGCCGTCAGGGAATTGGAGCTGGATCTTCGCGGGCGGCTGGCGGAGGTCTACGCGCGGTATCGCGATGCGCGGGCCGAAGCCGAGCGTTATCGCTCGACCATCCTTCCCACCGCTGCGGAGGTACTCGAATTGACACGGAAGTCCTACCAGGCGGGCGAGGCGAGTTTCGCCGATCTCCTTTTGGCCCAGCGATCCTACGTGCAAAAACAGGTAGAGTACTTGGAGGCTCTGTTGCGGTTTCGCACGGCCGAAGCGGAAATGGCAGGCGACCTGGTGACAGTCTCCTCGACCGCCCCATGATCGAGCACCGCCTGTTAACCGCCGGAGGACGGACGCTTTCGCCCCTTCCCGCCAAGCTCGCGTCATCCCTTGACTTCCTCTCTTTTTTTGCAATTTCCTGTTAGCTTACTTGCTTGGCCGCCGGCACCAAGGTATGTTGACCGGGGAGGTCGGCAGGTCGCAGGCATCCCAGGGCTGCGCAGGCTCGGGAAGTTAGACCGTATCCTGGGTTTCCCTTACGGTAGGTGGTACCATGGCCGCCGCGGAGGATTACGTCGCTCGCATCGGACACACGGCGGGCCTGGTGTGGACCGCCCTGCACGGCCGGGGCGCGATGTCGCTCAGCCGGTTGATCAAGGAGATCGGCCGACCGCGCGACGAGGTCATGCAGGCCGTCGGCTGGCTCGCTCGCGAAGACAAGCTCGCCTTTCAGGATCGAGGTCGGACGCGCATCGTGGCCCTGAAGGAATCCGGCTGAGGTTTCCCGCGCCGCCCCCGCGTCGGCATCCCCTCGAAGCCGAACCGGCTGCGGGTCGAGCCGGCAGCGGACGGGCAAGGGCCTTTGCGCGGGTTTCGCCGCCCCGCGCCCGCGACTAAAATGGTGTCTTCCCCGTGGAACGTCGCAGGCGTGGCATGGGGGAACGGGCTGGTGTGACTCCTGCGTTGTATCTTCGGAACAGGAAAGGGCAGCATGGCGCTCGCGGTACTCCGTTTCATCTTTCTCGTCGTATTGGCCGGCGTGGCCGTCGTGGTCATCAAGTCGGGGCTTTATCCCACCGACTCCGCCTGGATTGCTTGGCTGCTGGTGTTGGGCATCATGGCGCTGGGCGGTGTCGTCATCGCCCTGGACGTCCTCTTTCCACGCAAGCCGCTGCACATCATTTCCTCCGTCTATTTCGGCCTGATCGTGGGGCTGTTTCTGGCTTACGTGGCCGGCGTGGCCTTGACGCCGATTTTCGAAAGCCTGCAATCGCCCGAGAACGTCCGCAACGTGGTGCAATTGGTCTTGGCGGCCGTCCTGTCTTACACCTGCATCAGCTTCCTGATGCAGACCAAGGACGACTTTCGCTTCGTCATACCGTACGTGGAGTTCAGCAAGGAGGTCCGCGGTCGTCGGCCGTTCATCCTCGATACCAGCGTGGTGATCGACGGTCGGATCGCCGATCTGGTGGAAGCCAATCTGTTCGACAGCCGGCTGGTCTTGCCGCGGTTCGCCATTACCGAATTGCAGGCCGTGGCCGACAGCGCGGACAAGTCGAAACGGGCCCGCGGCCGCCGCGGTCTGGATATCCTCAACCGCCTCCGCAACAATCCCGAGGTGGAGCTGGAAATCTTCGATCGCGACCTGCCGGAATTCGCGGGCCAACCGGTGGATCTCAAGCTCGTGGCCCTTGCCAAGCACCTGGAGGGCAAGCTCGTCACGAACGATTTCAACCTCAACAAGGTCGCCCGCGTCCACGGCGTACCGGTCATCAACATCAACGACTTGGCCAACGCCCTCAAGCCGCACTTCCTCCCCGGCGAACACCTCCAGGTTCGCTTGGTGCGTCCCGGCGAAGAGGAGCGGCAAGGGGTCGGCTATTTGGACGACGGCACGATGGTGGTCGTGGAAGACGGCCGGGAATACGTCGGCAAAACCATCTATCTCACCGTCACCAGCGTGCTGCAAACCAGCGCCGGCCGCATGATTTTCGGTCGGTTCGAACGCCTGGAGGCGGGGCAAGGCGGCAACCGCACGGGAAGCGCCGTCTGACCGCGAACGTGCGGCGCTCGGGAGGCGTTCGGGATTTCGGGCGCGGTGTGGGCGGCCTCCGAACGGGAGCATTCCATCCTTGAATCAAGAGGACGCCATGCCCCCCGAGCGGAGTTTTGACCTTTGCCGATTTCGGCCTGTGCGTAAAATAGCAAAGGATCGTCGCGGAAGGCTTTCCGTCAGGTGAGGGGTATTCCTTTTGAGAACGGTGGCCGCGGCGCCGGAATGCGGTGGCTTTCTCCTTTCTTTTTTCTTCCAGCGAGTGGACCTAGCATGTCTCGATTCTTCACTTCCCGGCCCTCTGCCGGACTGATCTGGGCCGTCTTGTTGTCCTTGGTCGTCACCATTCCGGCTTGTGGGGATCCGGACGGGCCGCGCACGCAAGACCGCCACATCGCGCAGAGCGTCGCCTTGCTCCTGCCCCGACAACACCTCACGCGGCACCCGCTGGACGCGGAAATCTCGCAACGGGCCATGGGATTGTTCCTCAAAGCCCTCGATCCCATGAAGTTGTACTTCTATCAAAGCGACGTGGACCGCTTCACGCAGCAGGCGAATCAAATCGCCGAATCCGTCAAAAAAGGCGACGTCAGCCTGGCCTACGAGGTCTTCAGCGTCTATTTGAAGCGATTGGATGAACGCGTGGCGTCGGCCTTGGATTTGATTCGGCAGCCCCACGACTTCACGGCGGACGAGGAGATCATCCGCGATCCGGACCTGTTGACCTATCCCAAGGACGCCGCCGAGGCCCAGGACCGCTGGCGGAAGCGGATCAAGCTCGATCTGCTGGTGCTCAAGGCCGACAAGCAAATGGAGGGCCAAGCCGCCTTCGAAAAGCTGGAAAAACGCTACAGCAGTTTCGGCAAGCGGATGCATCAAACCGACGCCGACGAGTTGCTCGAAATCTACCTCACGGCGATTTGCGAATCGTACGACCCGCACACCAGCTACATGTCGCCGGAAACGCTGGAAAACTTCGACATCACGATGAAGCTGGAATTGGAGGGCATCGGGGCGGCCCTGCAATCCGAGGACGGCTACACCATCGTGAAGAGCATCATCCCGGGCGGAGCGGCCGCCAAGGACGGACGGCTCAAGGTCGAGGACAAGGTGGTGGGCGTGGGCCAGGGTGAATCGGGCGAGATCGTCGACGTCGTGGACATGAAGTTGTCCGACGTCGTGCAGCTCATCCGCGGCAAGCGGGGCACGGTCGTCCGCTTGGAGGTCTTGCCCGCCGCCGGAGGGCCGCGGCAGACCTACGCCATTACCCGGGAACGCATCGAACTCAAGGACAGCGAGGCCAAGGGCCGCGTCTTCGAGCAGGGCAACCGTCCCGACGGCAAGCCCTACCGCATCGGCGTCATCGACCTGCCCAGCTTTTACATGGATATGAGCGGCGCCCGCCTGGGCATCCCCGAGTTCCGCAGCACCACCCGCGACGTCCGCCGCATCCTCGACGATTTCAATCGCCAGGGCGTGGACGCCGTGATCCTGGACCTCCGCAAGAACGGCGGCGGCTCGCTGCAAGAGGCCATCAACCTGACCGGCCTGTTCATTCCCTCCGGACCGGTCGTCCAGGTCAAGGACGCCGTCGGACGCGTCTCCGTCTACGACGACGAGGACACGAGCGTGGCCTGGAACGGGCCGCTGATCGTGGTCATCAGCAAGTTCTCCGCCAGCGCCAGCGAAATCCTGGCCGGCGCGATCCAGGACTACAAACGCGGCCTGATCGTGGGCGATACCGGCACCCACGGCAAGGGCACCGTGCAAAGCCTGATGGATTTGGGCCAGCAATTGTTCCGCCTGCCCAACGCCCCCAAGTTGGGCGCCCTGAAAATCACCATCCAGCAGTTTTATCGACCGGACGGCGACAGCACGCAGAATCGCGGCGTCCCCGCCGACATCACGCTCCCTTCCATCACCGACCACTTGGAGGGCATCGCCGAATCCGATCTCAAGTACGCCTTGCCGTTCGATCGCATCGAGCCGGCGACCTACAAGCCCAACGGCGACATCGATCCCTCCGTCGTCGACTACCTGAAGACCCGGTCGGCGGAACGGGTGGCGGCCTCCCCGGACTTCCAAAAGGTCCGACAGGATATCGAGCGGTATCTGGCTCAACGGGCGCGGAAGAGCATCCCCTTGAACGAGGAGAAGTTCCTCGCCCAAATCAAGGAATTGGATGCCGACAAGACCGAGCGGTCGCAATTCGAAAAACTCAATCAGCAAGGCGAGGACGCCGGTATCGAGCGCGACTACTACCTCGACGAAGTCATCAACATCATGCTCGACTACCTGCAATACCGCGTGGTCGCCCGGAACCGGTAGGCCCCTCGCACCGCATTCCCACGGAACCGGCGCAGGACGCCGATTCCGCGCGCATTCTCGCCTCGGCATCCGGGCGGCGCGGACAAATCCCCCCGCGCCGGCCCTGCTTGCAATCGCCGCGATCCTCGACCGTGCCGCGTGACGATCAGGTGAATTGGTATCGTCCCGGCATGGCGACCGGCGGGACGGGCAACGGCCCGAATTCGTAGCGATCGGGCCCCAGCCGCGTCGTCGATTGCATGGCATCCTCCCACGAGATCGCCTGGCCGCTGTACACCGCCTCGCGGCCGAGGATTCCCGTCATCGTGCTCTCGGCGACGCTTTGCGCCTCGTTGATCGGCTTCCCCTCCCGGATGCTCGCGATCAGGTTTTCGTGCTCGCGTTCGTACGGATTGGGGTTCTCGCCGCGGTAGCGCCAACGTTCACCGCCGGCCTGGATGGACTGGGCGCAATCGCTGCGCCCCTTGCTGCCGACGACCGCCTCGCCCACGATGTTTTGGCAGCCGTTGATCTGGCGGCACTGGCTGAAGACCGTCACGCCGCCCGGATACTCGAACTCCACGGCGAAGTGGTCGAAGATGTGCCCGTACTTGGGATCGGTCCGCACTTGCCGCCCGCCCAAGCCGGATACGGCGCGAATGGGGTGCGTGCCGATGACCCAATTCATGACGTCCAGATTGTGGACGTGCTGCTCCACGATGTGATCGCCGGAAAGCCAGGTAAAGTAGTTCCAGTTGCGGAGCTGCCATTCCATATCGGTCCACTCGGGCTGGCGCTCGATGACCCAAATCTCGCCGCCGTTCCAGTAGGCCTTGCCGTAGATGATCTCGCCGATTGCGCCGTCGTGAATGCGTTGGATCGTCTCGCGATAGCTCAGTTGATGCCGGCGTTGCGTCCCGGCGGCGATGCCGAGGCCCTTCTGCGCCGCCAACTCGCCGGCCTGCATCACCAACTTGACGCCGGGCACGTCCACGGCGGCGGGCTTCTCCATGAAGACGTTCTTGCCGGCCTCGACGGCGGCCATCAGGTGCGCCGGCCGAAAATGGGGCGGCTCCGCCAATATCACGTAATTGATCTCCTCCAGGGCCAGCAACTGCCGATACGCGTCGAAGCCCACGAAGCAATGCTCGTCCGGAATCTTGATGTTCAGCCGCTCGAGCTGCGCCCGGCACCCTTGCAGGCGATCGGCGAAGACGTCCGCCAGGGCTACCACGCGGATATTCGGCCGAGCCACGGCGGCGTTCTCCGCCACGTCTTCGGTATGATAGCCGGCCGACGGATAGATGACGTGCGTCGCGGCTCCCAGAGCGTTCAGCACCGCGCCCGTCCCGCGCCCGCCGCAACCGATCAAACCGATCTTCACTTGGAAGTCGTCGTTCAAGGCGCCGTGCACCATCCGCCATGAGACGGCCGCGGCGGCGGCCCCCACGGCCGCATTGCGGACGAATTGCCGGCGCGAGATACCGGAAGCCGTGGAAAACGAACCTGCCATGCTGTTTGCTCCTTCGCAAAAAGTCGATGCCATGGGAGACGGGAGACTTCGCCGCGGCGCTTGCCGAAAGCGCTCGCCCGGTAGGCGCGACGGAGATCGGCGCTCGGCCCGGCCGATGCGCGTCGGGCGGCACCGATCACCCTAGCATAGCCCCGCGGCTCCGCCGGAAGCAAGCGCCGCGAACCCCACCGGATGCGGACTCGGGCGGCCGACGGCCGGGCCGGTGGGGCTTTTCACGCCCCCGCTTGCGATTACAATACCATAGTGCTCCGCGTTCGCACGCGGTAAGTGCCGGCCGATCGGTTTTCGATTGCGGTCGCCGGCCTTCTCGCGATGCGAAGAGGAACGGCATGGGCGATTAGCTCAGTTGGTTAGAGCACCAGCTCGACAAGCTGGGGGTCGCAGGTTCGAGTCCCGCATCGCCCACCTCGGGGACCGCGCTTCGCAACGGCGCGGTCATTGAACGTACCAAGCCAGCAGGCGGGGAATTTGCCCCAGCCGATCCAGCGCCCGCAACCGCTGCCGATACCCGCGCGAAGCCTGCGCGGCATGTCCTTCTCCTCGATCCAGCGCGATGACGGCGTCGATGACGTCATCTGCGGTAAGGTTGCGGCCGCGACTCGCCCATCGCAGCATCCACATCCCCACGGCGAAGGATACCCCGAGTGCCCGAATGCGGTCGGTAAACGGCCAGCCGCGTCTGCCGCGGACGGCGAAGCGCCGTGAGACGGCCATGCTTTCGAAGTAGCGATCCAAGGGGCGGAGAAGCTCGCGATCGAGCGGTCCCAAGGGATTCTCCAGTTCCGCCAGGGAGACCCAGCCGGTGCTCGGCCGGCCCTGCGGCTCGGTCGGGAGGTCGGCGTCGGCGGTCGGGCTTGCCGCGAGGGGCTTCCAGGGGCGAAACGCTCGGCCCGCCGCCGGGGCGGGAATGCGTCCCCGACCCCAACCCAGGCTGAGGCTGGTGACGATCCAACGCAGGCGGTCGGCCCAGGTGTTCTCCAGGGCGAAGCGCGGGTGCAGCCGGAGGTAATCGACGATCGTGCGCCGCATCAGCAGTCGGGCGGTGGGGCCGGGCGGGCGACGCTCGCGGAAAAAATCTCCCGCCTCTTCCGGAATTGAACCCTCCAAGAGTCGCAGCAACTCGCGGAGCTTGCTTTCGTCGGCCCAGATTTGCGGGCGGCAACGGTCCAGCATGTTCGCCAGCATGACGGCGTGAACCAGCCGCCGGACCATGGGAAAACGGTCGTCGCGGAGGAGACGCTCGACGGAATCGCAGACCCGATGGAAGTGCCGCCAACCTCCGCGCACCGCGACCGACAGCGGCGGCGGGGCCGCGGCGCGGGGACGCAGGCGTTCCTCCTCCGCCAACGGCCGCCATGCCTCGGCTTGTTCGTCCAGCGTGGGGCCGATTTCACTCGCCGCGGTGGGGCAATTGCGACGCACCGTCAGATAGGCAAAGCGTTCCAGCGGCACGATCTGGTAGGGAAACATGCGGCAGACGAGCGGCTTGGCCTCTTCGCCGAACTCTTCATGAATGCGGCAGCGGCCTTGCGGGCTGAGGAAGACGCAATAGCCGTCCGGCCGTTGGGCCAAGCGGTAGCGACGCCGCAAGGGATGAACCCGCACAAACAGCCTGCGCCGGGCGAATTCCGGGCGAGACTGCCAGCCTTGCTCGCGAATGCGGTGATATTCGTCGTCGCTCAACGGGATGATCACGCCGCGGCAACAAATGCCGCAACCTTGGCAGCGCCAGCGGTCTTCGAAAGGCGTAACACGCAGGGGTAGATTCATGGCGAAGACGAGTCCCGCCCGTGGCGAACCGCGAAAACCTTGCCGCTCGTCCGGTCGCGGCAAAAAGCGTCCGCATTCCCTCAGCAGATCCGCGGCATTTGCTCCCCGGAGAGGAAGTCCAGCACCCGCGAGCCGCCGAAGGCATTGCGGAGTTCGACGACGCCGGGCGATCCCGCCGTCACTTCACCGATGATGCGCGGGTCGGAGGCCGCCGGATGGGACTTCATCACGGCCAACAGCTCCTCCGCCGCGGCGCGGGCGACGATGGCGATCATCCGTCCTTCGTTGGCGACGTACAACGGATCCAGGCCCAATAGTTCGCAAGCCGCCGCGACGGGGGACTGTACGGGGATTTGGGATTCGTCCACGACGAAACCGGTGCCGGACTCCCGGGCCAACTCGCAGAGGGCGGTGGCCAGGCCGCCGCGCGTCAGGTCGCGGAGACAGTGGATCGCCTGCGGGGCATGCTTAACCATGGCTCGAACCAATCCGTTCAAGGGGCCGCAATCGCTGGGCAAGGCCCCTTCGAATTGCAGATTCTCGCGAACGGAAAGGATGGCGACGCCGTGACGCCCCACGTCGCCGGAGAGCAGGATCTTATCGCCCACCTGGATTCCGGCCGGGCTGACGCCGACGTCCTCCGGGATCAATCCGATCCCCGTCGTGGTGATGAAGACGCCGTCGCCTTTGCCGCGATCGACCACCTTGGTGTCGCCCGTGATGATGCGAACGCCCGCGGCGTCGGCGGCGGACCGCATGGAGGCCACGATCCTTTGCAGCGTGTCGATGGGGAAGGCCTCTTCGATGATGAAGGCGGCCGCGAGCCACAACGGCTTGGCCCCCGCCATGGCCAAATCATTGACCGTGCCGTAAACCGCCAGGGAACCGATATCTCCGCCGGGAAAAAAGAGCGGCTGGACCACGAAGGAGTCGGTGGTAAAGGCCAAACGCGTGCCGTCCCCGGTCCGAATGACAGCGCTGTCGTGCGGCGGATCGCTGAGGGGATCACGCCCGGTCTCGCCCTGCCGACGGAAGCCGGGGAGGAATACGTCCTCGATCAATCGCCACATCAGCCGGCCGCCGCCCCCGTGGGCCATGCGGACGATATCGGACGAGTCCTGCGGGATGGGGCAGGCCGATCGCGACGGATCGAAATCAGGGGAATTCATGATGAGCCTCCAAACCTTGCGGCAAAATCGGCGCTCTATTATACGGCCCCGGCGCGGGCGGTCGAAAGACCTTCGCCGCACACGGAGCGGTCGGCTTCGTCGCCGACGTGCGGAAATGTGACATGCGGAAATATCAGGAGTGCAGGGACCGGCCATCCGTCGGCCGGCGAATGCCACGGAACGCGAGTCTTGCGAGGAATAGCGATGGAAGGCCCTGCTTTGCCGGGGGCCGAGATCAACGCAGCCGGCTCCCCATTCGCGCCGTTGCAAGGGTGTTGCGTCACCCGCCGTAGCGATTAAACCACGCCCGTTGTTCGAAGGGCAGCTTTTCTCTCTGCCGGCCGGGTTCCGCGGGGACGCCCAAGGGGAGGACGACGCGAACTTGGCGATCGCGCGGCACGCCGAGCATTTCGCCGATGCGTTCCGCCAAGCGATGGTAGCGAAGGACGCCGTCCAGCCAGACCGTGGCGTAGCCCAGCGCGGTGATCGCCAAGAGCATATTCTCCACGGCGGCCGCACAGTCTTCGACGTGGAAAGAGACGTCGCCCATCACCGGACGCGGGTCCGTGACGCAGACGATCATGGCGCGGGCGGTCTCGCAGCAAGGCTTATCGAACAGGGCGGCCAGCCGTTTGAGCAGAGCCGGGTCATCCACGATCACGAAGGTCGTGGTCTGGGCGTTTTTACCGGAGGGCGCCGCGATCCCGGCACGAACGATGCGCTCCAGATGTTCCCTGGGAACCGGCTCTGCGGTAAATCGCCCCCGATAACTGTAACGCTTTTCGATGGCCTCGAAGACGTCCATACGATGCCTCGATTGCCGGCCGGGCGAAGCCCCCGATTCGCAGGGATCGCGGCTAGGCCCCGTTCGGGACGGTCGGCCGTTGCCGGCGCGCCGGTCGGTGGTCGCCGCAGAGACCGGAGGGCGCCTAGCCCACAACCGCCAGGATATCGCTCTCCCGCAGCACCAGCACTTCGTCGTCGCCGATGCGGATTTCGCGCGCGGCATAGGGACTGAAAATGACGCGATCGCCCTCGGCCACCTGGGGCTCGGCCCGGCTGCCGTCGGACAATCGGCGTCCATCCCCGACGGCCACGACGCGACCTTGATGGGGCCTCTCCTGTGCGGTGTCGGGAAGCACGATGCCGCCGACCGTCCGGTCTTCGGCCGGCAATCGCCGGATGATCACATGCTCCCCGAGCGGTATCAGTTTCATCGTGTTCCCCTCGCTGCCCACATTGGTTCGGGAAAAGGGCCATTGTGCGCCCGGCCGGTAGCAATCTCAAGCCCCGTACGAAATACCAGCAACCTAAATCAACTGCAAAGTTCCCCCCACGCGATGGGTTCACACGGAGTTGGAAGTTGGTATCTTAGACTTATTGCGTCTCGCTGCGATGGATTTAGTTGCAATTGCGTCGGGCGAACGAACCGGGCGGCCGTGACGTAGTGTCTATACGTCATCACAATGATGTCACCATGCTGGATGGGGTCGCCAAACGGCAGAAAAGCACGATGCGATCGCGCTGATATTCCTGCGTGAGACTACCGTAATCGGGTTTTTCCGCCCTCTTTTCCAGCAATTTCTCCGACAAATCGGGAGAGCCTGGGGAGAACTCAAGACGCGAGACGCCGGGGGAAGCTGAACGCCTTCGTTGTCAGATTGACAGCGCGGCGTGGTTCGTGAATTCGCGATCAGGCGGCCGGAACAATTCCTGGAGCGAATGCAATCCGGCCGAGGAGGGTTTGCGCAAGCCGATTTTGAGGGGGAGTATTCCGAACCGAAGGGTTGAGCAAGGCTCGATCCGCGACGGACCGTGATGGAACGTTTCGACGTCGCGAAGGGAGTTTAGGACTGTATCGAGGAGTAGTGCGGGAAAGAGATGTGCATTCTAGCTCTTCAATTTCAAGTGGCGCGGGACGCTCCGGTTCTGTTGGCCTACAACCGCGAGGAAGATGCCGAGCGACCTAGCTCGCCGCCGCGGATTCAGTCCGGGCGACCGAGGGTCGTATGCGGCGTCGATCGCAAGGCCAACGGGACGTGGTTGGGAGTGAACCAGCACGGTCTGTGCGTGGCGGTGTCCAACCGTCCCAAGCGTGCGGTCCCGCCGGAACCGATTTCGCGAGGCTTGCTTTGCCGTAAGTTGCTGGGAGCGGCCAATGCCCGAGACGCCGCCCGGATGGCCGTCGACGAATTGTCCTCCGGCAATTACGCGGGGGCGAATTACGTCTGTGTCGACGCGAGTTACGCTGCGGTGGTTTACGGAGGCGACTCGATTCGTCTGGTGGAGCTTGCTCCCGGTTTGCATTTTTTGACGAACGGCGACGTCGACGACCCGAACGACCCGCGGCAGGCCTTCGCGCGGCGGTTGTTGACGCTGCAAAAGCTCGACTCCGCGGTCGCCTTTTTGGCCGTGGTCAGCCGCACATTCGCCCGTCGCGCGGATGCGGAAGGGCGCTGGGGCGTGGTCATCGGCAACGGAAAGGTCCGCACGGTTTCCTCCACGTTGCTCTCGCTGACGAAGCGGCCGCACAATTCCATCCTGCAATACGCGGGCGGGGCGCCGGACGTGACGCCGTACGAAGATTATTCCGCCTTGCTGCGGCAGGTCTTGGCCAGCGACCGTTCTTCCTCGCGGGCCGCGGCCGCCTTGGCCAAGGGATGATGCCGCCGGTTTTCGCTCCGCAGGTCGCCCATCCGCGTCCTTGATTGTCCAAAGTGTCCGCTGCAAGCCGGCGCCGGGTTTGCAGCGGGCTTGTTTTTTTGGGCGGGCACTGCTCCGCGAGACGGTCGGAGTACCCGCGGCTTTCTCTCCGGAGCGTCCCTCTACGCCGCGGCCTTGCGGGCGTTGTTCCCCCTGCTTGTTTCCCTCTCCTCGGCAGCGGGCGTGATTGACTCTTGCCGGGCGGGCGCATAACTTTGTGTTACATCCTGCATGCGATGCGTCGAGGATCATCGCCCCGGTGCCCCTGGACCGCTTTGTCCGACCTGCGCGACGATGCCGCAGGGATTCGTCGCCCGGCACCGGTGGGCGGTGACTTTCAAGGTATGAAGTCGCTGTAACTTTCCGGAGGTTGAAGCCATGAGTGTGTTGGTTACCAAAGAAGCCCCGAATTTCAAGGCCAAGGCGGTGATGCCGGACGGTTCCTTCCAGGACCTGTCCCTGAGCGACTATCGCGGCAAGTACGTGCTGTTGTTCTTCTATCCGTTGGATTTCACGTTCGTCTGCCCCACCGAGATCATCGCGTTCTCGGATCGGATCGCCGAGTTCGAGAAGTTGAACGTGCAGGTATTGGGCTGCTCGGTGGACAGCCACTACACGCATTTGGCTTGGCGCAACACGCCGCGAACCAAGGGCGGACTGGGGGACATCCGCTATCCGCTGATCGCCGATTTGGACAAGAAGATCGCGACCGACTACGACGTCTTGCTGCCCGGCGGTATCGCATTGCGCGGCCTGTTCCTGATCGACAAGGCGGGGATCGTTCGGCATCAGGTCGTCAACGATCTGCCGCTCGGTCGCAGCGTGGATGAGGCCCTGCGGGTGATTCAGGCTTTGCAATACTTCGAGAAGCACGGCGAAGTCTGCCCGGCCGATTGGCACGAGGGCGGCCCGACCATCAAGCCCGATCCCAAGGCCAGCACGGAGTTCTTCTCCAAGGTTTACAAGGATTGACGCTGTTGCGGCGAACCGACGAGCGTGTCGACGTTCCCGCGACGCCTCGGTTGATGTCGGTCCGAGTTCGATTTGCGAACGGCTCCCGATTCCGTCGGGAGCCGTATTTTTGGTCCCGTCTTTTTCCCCGGGAACGGTCGGGGTAAAAAAGAAGGACCGCCCGAGCGACGCCCAAGCCGCGATTGCGTACTCGCTTGCGCCTCGGCGATCTGGAAACATCGCGGACGAGCAAGACAGAACAACGAGGAGACGATGGCTTCCCGGACCCCCACGGACGAACGGCAGGGCTTCGGTTGCATCTTCGACATGGACGGAGTCCTGATCGATTCGTACCGCGCCCACTTCGAAAGCTGGCGCATGATTGCGGCGGAAGAGGGCCTGAACATCACGGAGCCGCAGTTTGCTAAGACGTTCGGCCGGACCAGTCGCGAAATCATCGCCGCGCTATGGGGAGAAAGGACCTGCGACGAAGCCGAGATTCGGGAACTGGATCGCCGCAAGGAAGCGGCTTTTCGCGAACTGATCCGCGAGGACTTCCCCATCATGCCGGGCGCCGTGGAGTTGCTGGATCAGCTTCATGCCGACGGTTTCCTATTGGCAATCGGCTCATCGGGACCGCCGGAAAACGTGGCCTTGACGCTGGAACGGCTGGGCCGGCGATCGCTGTTCTCGGCGGTGGTGACGGGCATGGATGTGACCCGCGGCAAACCGGATCCGCAAGTGTTTCTCTTGGCGGCGGAACGTTTGGGACTGCCGCCCGAGCGATGCGCGGTGGTCGAGGATGCGCCGGCGGGAATCGAGGCCGCCCACGCGGCGGGCGCCAAAGCGGTGGGGCTGGCAAGCACCGGACGGACGCACCAGGACTTGGCGGCGGCCGACTTGGTCGTCGACCATTTGCACGAACTGTCGCCCGCCTTGCTGCGCACGCTCATCAGCCCCCGCATCCATTCTTGAATCACGCCCTTCCGCATCCGTGCGCCGGCTGCCTTCCCGCGCGTGCGAATCGGGCTCGCCGGAAAGCTCTATCGGCGGCTCCAGAAGCCGGGCAAGAACAGCACCAAGATGGGGAACAGCTCGATCCGTCCCAAGAGCATCAGGAGCGAGAGGAGGATCTTGGACAACGGTTGCAGGACCCCGAAATTCGCGGTCGGCCCGAACATTCCCAACCCCGGACCCACGCCGTTGATCGTCGCGGCCACGGCGGAGAAGCAATCCAGCAGCTTGTCGCCCGCTTGAGCCTGGACCGTCCACGTCGTCAGCGGCTCGATCGCCAGCAGCGCCAACCAGGCGGCGACGGAGATCAATCCGACCAGCAAGACGTAAACCAGGACGTCCTTGAGAATCTCGGCATCGGTGACCGGGACGCCGCCCAAGCGGATATGTTTGACCATGCCGGGCCGGAAGGAGCGCTGGAGTTCCAGCGAGACGATCTTGCCGAGAAAAATGTAGCGAATGACCTTGACGCTACAGGAAGTGCTGCCCGCGCAGCCCCCCACGTACATCAAGACCAAAAGCAATCCCTTGCAAAAGGGCGGCCAACGGTTGAAATCGGCCGTGGCGAACCCGGTATTGGTCTGGATGGAAACGCACTGGAAGAGGGCCAGGCGCAGGCTCTCCAGGGGGCTTGCTTGGTGATGGCGGATCAGGGCCGCCGTCATCAGCAACACCGCGACCGCCGCGATCGACAGATAGACGCGAAACTCCAGGTCCGAGAAGAGACGGCGAATCTTGCCCTTGGCCGCGAAATAGAGAAGGGCGAAGTTCGTGCAACCCAACAGCATGAAGAGGACGATCGTCAACTCCACGGACGGACTGCGGTAATGGCCCACGCTGGCGTTGCGCGTGCTGAACCCCCCCGTCGCGATCGTACCGAAGGCGTGGCACAAGGCATCGTACAAGGAAAGTCCCTGCAAAAGCAGCAGCAGCGTCAAGAGGGCGTTCAGCGCCAGGAAGACGGCGCCGAACGCCATGGCCGCGCGCCGCGTCTGCTCGTGCGTGGATGTCTGCGACGGGGCCGCGACTTCGACGCGGAGCAAAGCCTTGCTCGCCGAGCCTAATCCCAAGAGGGCCACGAACAACACGATGATCCCCAAGCCGCCCAGGAAGTGCGTCTGCGATCGCCAGAAGAGAACGGCGGGAGAGATCAGGCGCCGATCCTCCACGTCGCCGAGCACGCTGGCGCCGGTGCCGCTGAACCCCGATGCCGACTCGAAAAACGCGTCGGCAAATCTCATTCGGACGACCTGGCCGTCCGGGGTATAGCCGCGGCCCGCGCCGGAGAGCAGGAAGGGGCACGCCCCCAGGACGCTGGCCGTCAACCAAGACAGCCCGACCACGGCGATGGCTTCGCGGTGCAACAACCTTTGCGCCGCCTCTTTGCGGCCAAAATACCAAAGACCGCCCCCCGCGACGCCGCAAACGACCATGGAGCCGAGCAGGCCGAAGAAGCCGCGGGCGTCGAAGACGGCGGTCTGACCGCAGACGGGCAAGGACCAGGGCAAGCTGAGCGCCATGCTCCCGCCCACGATCAAGGCGATCATTCCCACGATGCGGCAGATCAACCGTGTGTTCATGGCGATTGTCAGGACGCGGGTTCGCTTGCAGCGGCCGCGCTTAAGGCCGCGATGACCTGCTCAGCGGAGACGGAATCGATCAGTTCGACATGACCGATTTCCGTCGGCAGGACGAATCGCAAGCGCCCATGCCGGACCTTCTTATCATGCATCATGCAGGCGACGACGTCCTGCGGGGCAAGCCGGGGCGGGCAAGTGGGGAGGCCGAGCCGCCGCAACAGATCGGCCTGCCGCACGACGATTTGCGGCGAGAGCAGGCCCAGCCGGGCGGCCAGCACCGCCGCACAGTGCATCCCCGCCGCCACCGCCTCGCCGTGCAACCAAACACCGTAGCCGGTGAGGGTTTCGAAGGCGTGAGCGAACGTGTGCCCGTAGTTCAACACGGCCCGCAAACCGGACTCCTCGCGCTCATCCTGCTCTACGACGTCTGCCTTGAGGCGGCAGCAGCGGGCTACGACGCGGCGCAAGACCTCCGCGTCCCGGCGGAGCAAGGCCTCGACGTCGGCTTCCAATTGCGAGAAGAACGCGGCGTCCAAGATCATCCCGTACTTGACGACCTCTCCCAAGCCCGATGCGTACTCCCGCTGCGGCAGCGTCCGCAAGGTGCCCACGTCGGCGATGACCCCCAGCGGTTGATGAAACGCGCCGACCATGTTCTTGGCTTGGGGCAGATTGATTCCGACCTTGCCGCCCACCGAGCTATCGACCTGGGCCAGCAGGCTGGTGGGAATCTGAAAGCATCGCAGCCCGCGGGCGAAGGTGGCCGCGAGAAATCCGCCCAGGTCGCCGACCACGCCGCCGCCCAAGGCCGCCACCACGGTCCCGCGATCGGCGCCGGCCTCCAGCATTTTCCGCCAACCCGCCGCCGCCGTCTCCACGGACTTGCTAGGCTCTCCGGCGGGCACGACCCAAGTATCTACGCGGATCCCGCGCTGGTTCAAGGAATCGCACACCTGGGAGAGGTACAACGGCGCGACGTTCTCGTCCGTGACCACCCAGGCGTGGGTGGTACGGCCCAAATCGGCGATCACCTTACCGACCTGGGACAGCAAATCGGCCCCCACCAGGATGTCGTAGCTTCGCGGCCCGAGATCGACGCGGACGCAATCGGAAGAGGGTTCGGACATGGGATATCGTCGCAGTGCAGTTGGACGGATGCGGCTCGCTCAGGCTTCCTTCGGCGAACCGTCGGCTGCCGGTCCGGCCTGCTGCTCCACGTCGGTGCTCGGCGCCGGCGCCTCGCCGTCGGCCGGTTTGCCGCTTGACGCCGGCTCTTCCTTGGGTGCGACCGCGATGCCCAGGATTCGTTCCACGTCGGCCGCCGTGACCCGGATCTCACGCCGGAATCCGGTCGGCAGCCGCACGTATTCCAGGTCGGCCGCCTGCGATGGTTGCTCGTGCAAGGCACATTCCACCCGGCGGCGGAAATCTGCTGCCAAGCCGAAAGTGCCGTTCGGCCAGAGCGTCGTCTTTTCGACAACCAAGGCGTCTCGATACGGGTCAAACGCTTCGGCCATGATCGCTTCCACATCGAGTCCGAGGATACGAACGAACCGAGCCGTTCCAAGGTCGCGCGGCCGGGGCGGCAACGTCGCCCGACCGAGCCGCGATCGGCATCCGTGCCACGCCGACCGGTCGATAGGCCGGACAATCCGCCCATGATAGTCGCGAAGGCACCGCTAGGCCAGTGGCACTTTGTAGGGGCTGTCGGGCGACTCCCTCACATAGCGAGGAATCATATAGCCCGGCAGCAGGGCGCGGAGCTCCCGGATCAGCCGGATCCCGTCCTGGATCGGCACCTCGAAATGGGCCGCGCCCTCCACCCGATCCAGTTGATGCAAATAATAAGGAATCACGCGCAGGTCCGCCAACCGTTCGCACAGCTCCGCCAAGATCTCCGTGCGATCATTGATGCCCGCCAGAAGAACGCTTTGGGAAAGCACGGGTAGCCCGGCATCGACCAGGCGCCCGATGGCAGCCGCCACCGCGTCGTCGATCTCCTGGGGATGGTTCACGTGCAAGACCACCATCGGCGTCAATCGCGAGGATTTGAGCGTCACCGCGAATTCATCAGTCACTCGCTGAGGAATCACGATCGGCATCCGCGTATGGATGCGAACTCGCGTCAGATGGGGTATTTGAGATAAACGATGAATCAGGGAGAATAACCGCGAATCGTCCAAAAGGAGGGGTTCCCCGCCGCTCAAAACGATTTCCTTGTAACTCTTTTGGGACTCGAGGAAGCGGAGCGTCTCGGGCGGCAGCAGCGCGGATGCGACCTCTCCCGAAGGCGCGTCCGCTGTGGGGACGGTACCGCACGGCGAGGGCGCGGGCCGCATCAGCTCTTCGTACGGCAAATGCCGACGAAAACAGTAGCGGCAATGGACGGGACAGCCCCCAACCGTTAACATAAGTAGTCGAGTCGAATATTTGGCGAGGACGCGCGGAGCGGGTGAGGCGGACCGTTCGGCCAAGGGATCGCCGGAGAATCCCTCACGGCGCTCCAGTTCTTCCGGTACGGGGAAAAACTGTCGCAAGACCGGGTCGCGAGGGTTCCCCGGCTCCATTCGGGACAAAACCGTCCTCGGTACGAGCAGCGGGAATGATGATCCGGCCTGCCGGGCGGCTTCCGCCCATCGAGCGGGGAGACGAAGGATGCGGCACAATTCCGCCGGGTCCGTAATCGCTTCCGCAACCACCCGCCGCCACGGTTTGGCAGCCTCCGCGTGCGGACGGAATTCGTGCGGCACGCCGGCAACAGGGGGGCTTGCAGGATCGGCAAGCGCGGCTGGAATCACGCCCGCCGAAGGATCGGCTACCGCCTGTTCGTCGCTTCGCAGCGGTTTGAAAGGTTGGGTCATCGAGAATATTCGAATATTCGGAAGGTCGGATGGGTTGAGTAGCTTCGGCCGGCTGTTTCGTCTATGCCCAAGCGGGTCGATCATTATCCTAATCCTAACATAGGCGAACGCCCCGCCGAAGGGAGCGCTTGTCCGTCGAGGGAGCCGTTACGCGGGTTCGTGATGGGGGATTTCACCGGCCGATCGTCGCAACGACGGGTCGGGCTGCGGTTTGGGTCTTCGGATATTCCAGAATAGAAGGATGCGTTCGTGGCCACTTATAACACCAGCGAATTCAGGAAGGGTCTCAAGGTTCAAATCGACGGTGAACCCTACCTGATGATCGAGTGCAATTTCGTCAAGCCGGGCAAAGGACAGGCCCTCTACAAGTGCCGCCTCAAGAACCTCGTGCGCAACACCGTGCTCGACCGTACCTACAAGAGCGGGGATTCGATCGAGGCCGCCGACGTCGAGGAAATCCAAACCCAGTTCCTCTACCGCCAAGGCGATCAATTCGTGTTCATGGACAACAACACGTATGAACAATACGAATTGAGCAAGGATCAAGTGGACGACGCCTGGAAATACCTCAAGGAAGGCATGAACTGCGCGATGGTGCTGTTCAACGGCCGGCCGATCTCCGTCACGCCGCCCAACCACGTGGTGCTCCGCGTGGAGTACTGCGAGCCGGGAGCCCGGGGAAATACCGCCACGAACGTGACCAAGCCGTGCACCGTGGAGACCGGCGCGGAAATGAGCGTGCCGGCCTTCGTGGAGATGGGCGACCTGATCAAGGTGGACACGCGAACCGGCGAGTACATCGAGCGGGTCAAAGAATAAATCGAGACGCTCCATGCCGAAGCCCTCCCCGAAGCGCGACGGTTTTCATCCTGCGGCCTCGTGGGAAGTCTTGCGACTGCGAGCCAAGCTCCTTCGCCGCGTTCGCGCGTTTTTCGATCAGCGGGGATTCCTCGAGGTCGAAACGCCCTTGCTCTCCGCCGACACGGTCGTCGATCGGCATTTGGACCCCTTTTGCGTGGAGCTTGGCGCTGAGGCATCCCGCTCGGCGGCCGCCGGCCCGCAACCGCGCTGGCTGCAAACCTCGCCCGAATTCGCCATGAAGCGGCTCCTCGCCGCCGGCGGGGAGGCCATCTACCAAATCACCCGCGCGTTCCGCCGGGGAGAGATCGGCCCGCTCCACAATCCCGAATTCACCATCGTCGAATGGTATCGGGTCGGGGATACCATGGCGGCCGGCATCGCACGTCTGGGCGAATTGGCGGTGGAACTCTTGGAGTGCCCGCCGCCCGAGGTCGTAACGTACCGCGACGTGTTCCTGGAACGGATTTCGCTGGACCCGCTCACGGCGGAAACGGCGGAACTGGAACAGGCGGCGCGACAGCGCCTGCCCGCCGTGCCGGAGTCCTTCGCCCCGGACGATCGCGACGGTTGGCTCGATCTTCTTCTCAGCGAGTGCATTCAGCCGGACCTGGGAAGGGGCCGGCCGGTGGTAGTCTGCGATTACCCGGTCAGCCAGGCCGCTTTGGCCATGGTGCGCCCCACCGATCCGCCCGTCGCCGCGCGATTCGAGCTGTTCGCCCAAGGCTTGGAGTTGGCCAACGGCTATCTGGAACTGTTGGATGCCGCGGTCCTTCGCGATCGCATGAAGTCGGCCAATGCGTGGCGGCTGCGCGACGGTAAATCGGCCTTGCCCGAGTCCAACCGGCTTTTGGCCGCGATGGAAGCCGGGCTTCCACGCTGTGTCGGCGTCGCCTTGGGGTTCGACCGCGTCGTCATGCTCCGCGCGGGGGAAAACGATATCCGCCGCGTGATGGCCTTTCCATTCCATATCGCGTAAGCCGGCGAAGATACCGGAGGTGAGCATCTTTCTCGAACCAAGGGGGGGCGGACGATGCGACTTTCACAATCGGAACTGGACGCGTGGCACATGGCCCGCGCCCTGGAGATCGCGGCTCAAGGGCGGGGCAAGGTGGAACCCAACCCCATGGTCGGGTGCGTCATCGCGAGGGGAGCCGAGATCATCGGCGAAGGCTACCACCAACGATACGGCGGACCGCATGCCGAAATCGAAGCCCTCCGCGTGGCCGGTCCGCGGGCCCAAGGCGCCGTCATGTACGTCACCTTGGAGCCGTGCTGCCACCAGGGCAAGACGCCGCCTTGCACCGAGGCCGTGATCGGGGCGGGCATCACCCGCGTCGTCGCCGCCATGCAAGACCCCTTCGCCGAAGTGGCGGGAAAGGGCTTGGAACAGTTGCGCCGCGCCGGCATCGAGGTCTCCTGCGGCCTGATGGAGGCGGAGGCCCGCGAACTCAACGCCCCCTATCTCAAGCTCCTGGCCCTCGGCCGGCCCTGGGTGATCGCCAAGTGGGCCATGACGCTCGACGGTAAGATCGCCACGGTCGCCCGCGAGAGCCGTTGGATCTCCGGATCCGCCTCCCGCACCCGTGCCCATCTCCTCCGCGGACGCGTCGATGCCATCCTCGTCGGCATCGGCACGGTCTTGGCCGACGACCCGCTCCTCACCGTCCGGCCGCCCGGTGATCGCACGCCGCTGCGGATCGTGCTCGACGGCCGCGCGCGCACGCCCTTGGCATCGCAATTGGTGCGGACGGCGCGAGAAACGCCGGTCCTCGTCGCCGTCAACGAATCCGCCGACCCGGATGCTCGCAAGGCCTTGGAGGCGGCGGGCTGCGAAGTCTTGGTCTGTCCCGGGCCCGATTGCTCGGCGCGGCTCGACTTTCTCCTTGCCGAGCTGGGACGACGCCGCATGACTAACGTCCTGATCGAGGGCGGCAGCCGACTCCTGGGGGCCGTGTTCGATGCCGGCATGGTCGATGAAGTCCACGTCTTCACGGCGCCCAAGCTGCTCGGCGGGGAGGCCGCTCCTTCACCCATCGCGGGCGAGGGCATCCAACGCATCGCCGCCGCCAAGGAGGTCCGCATCATGGCCGTGGAGCGATTGGACTCGGATATCTACATCCAAGGACGTTTGACGCGGCCGTAGGATCGCGGCGTTTCAGCCGCAGTCTCGCATCCAATACCGGCGATCCCGCACCGCTTGCTCCAAAACGGCCACCAAGACATTGAGATCGAACGGCTTGGCCAAGAAGAACAGGCCGCCTACCTCGCGGCAACGTCGCACGATGTCGCTTTCATCGATCGCGCTCAGCATGATGACGGGCACGTCGGCCGTCCGGCGGTCCTCCATCAGCATCCGGCAGATCTGCAACCCGTCGATGTCCGGTAGGCAGATGTCCAGAATGACGGCGTCGAGCGGCTCCTGGCGGGCGAGCCGCAACGCATCCCTTCCCAAGGCCGCCGGCAGAACTCGGTAGCTGAGATTCTCCAGCCGCCAGGCGAGCGATTCTCGAATCGTCTCATCGTCATCCACGAGCAGAATCGTAGGCAACGTGCGCTCGGCGACGACGTCGCTCTCCGGTTGTACCGCAAATTCCGAATCCATGGGTCGTTCCGATTTTGCCCCAAAGAAATCGATGCTCCCGGATCGTAGGCAGCGGTCTACTTGAGAAATCTAACTTGCGGATGTGTCACCGGCAAAAGAATTCCCTCGCCCCCAAAAAGGATCGCCGAAAACGGCTGCGGCCTGTGACGCCTATACCGCAAATACAGGCCGCCGCAATGAGAGAACCCGCCGCGGCAAGAGAATTTGTATCGGCATGGGAAATGCTTCGCGAGGAACCCCTGCGCAACCCGAGGCGTCTTAGCGGAATACCAGTGCGCTGTCACTGCCAAGTCACTGCCAAGCGTGTGCATAGAACTGATTGAACTCATTCCGCCCCCGCTCCGTCGCCAAGGCCCTGTCGTCGGTCGGACCGGCATGCAGGTTACGGCCCGAAGGGCAATCCCGCTCATCTTCCAATCGCCCGTGATAAGCACAAACCCCCATCGTGCTGCTGACGGCAACGGTAGCCGCGAGAGGCGGCTCAGGCTCGCCCGGAAGCGGGGGGATATGGTCGGCTCGCAACTCCCAAGCTCCGGAGCGGTGGGCGCCGCCTGCAAAGACGTTGAAGCGCGAGGAACCAGGATGGCGGCCCCGGTCAAATTCAGCCTTGGTTAGCCGCGAACTGTGGCCGGACTACCTACGATGCGGGGCTCCGCTTCGGGATGGTGGAAGAATCCAACGATGTCACCCGCATAGATTCCTGTTTCTGCCGGGTCCCCGCAATTCTCCAGCATTACGGCAATGTGCGTTTTAGCATCAAGAACGAGCGTCTGTCCTCGTCCAACGCACTCACTCCCGATGTAATGGGCAAGGCGCAGAATCAGACCCGCATCCTTGGCAGCATCCAGGAATTCTCTTGCTTCCATCGGTACACCTTTACTGTCGAGGGGTTGTGTCTCTGGGCACATCGTTCAAGTAGAGTAGCAAGCCAGCGACAACGGCAATCCCGATCCAGGTAACCGCCAGCCTCCCAAAATCCAGCGATGAATTGCGCAGTGCTTTCCAAATGAAATCGTATTCAATGTAGCTGCGCTTCGTTACCATGGGCGCAGGGTAGGCCCCAGAGCGAGAATAAAAAGGCCAATCTACTTTCTCCGTAGTGACCACATGATGGCAGTAGACAACTGAACCAACGAATACGTAGAGCGCAATGATGATGCCCCACTCTTGGCAATCTTATTTCGTCATGCCTTGGGATTCCTCGTTCATCGTCCCTTCCCGGCTCAGAGGAGTTGACTTGGTTCTCAAATGGTCAGAGTATTACCTCTAGGCCGCAACTTTGCGGCCTAACGCGCAGACGGCGAATCGGAGTGGGTCTTATTCTAGCAGTCGGTTGGTGCGCTGTCACGCCCTTTGCTGCGTGATACTCAGTTTCTTCTTAGCGCTCCGCGGAACGATGTTCCATATCAATTTGACTTCAATATTACCGGCGGCGCGGAGCGGAGTTCGGTGCAGCCGCTCCGTCCCGCTTTTATCGATACTCAGTAGTCTAATGTCAGTATTCTCCCCTTCGTGAATGAAAAGAAAGCCTTCTTGTCAGCGATCTGAATCCCGTCGGCAAGATCTGCCTTGGTCTTTCCCGCCGCCTTCAGACAGCCGGGACAGGCCATCAATATTACCCGCTTCTCTAAGAGCGTCTTGATCTGAGCTTTGGAAGAAGCGAAATGTGAGAAGCTAACCTCAGGGGCGTCCTTTAGAACAGCGTTGACCGCCTTGATATCGAAATAGACCAGCACGTCATGATCTTCCGCCATCATCGCGGCCATGCTGAGAGCCATCAGCAGACGATGAGGATCATCCGTCCCGTGAGTGATGTGGATGAAGACTCCGTCTCTAGCTTCCTCTTCGGCGGTTGCGTGGGGAATCGCAACTGCAAGGAGAGCGATACTTGCGAGGGGTAGCAATAGCGATTTCATGCTTGTCCTTTCGTAACAGTGTCACTTCGCCGAACGACCAATCGCAGCCGTGCCGCCTTGCGGCGTCGGCTGCCGCGCCTTGTTACACCGCCCCATCACCTCGGCCGATTCTGTCCCAGGCTTCGCGAAACTCTTCGCTGTCGTAAGCACTCGGTTGGAGCCAAAACGAAATCCGCCCGTCTTTCTCCCCACGATGCGCGAGCCTCTTCACTTCGTCGGGCCTAAGAACGTATGCCGTTGGTTCTGTAATCACGTTGTTGATGATTATCCACAAGTCACCCATCAAGGTATCCAGTGAGGTGCCGAGAGGCACCGGCGTCCGCTTGCTAAGGGATTTCACTTGAATGCCGACATAACGACGTCCATCGCGACTATATGCGACAACATCGATGCCGCGAGCATTCCGCGCGGTCGGCATCACATTCCACCCAAGAAGAGAGAGTATGTAACAAGTGTAGTAGAGCCCTGCGTTGCCGACTGTGTGAATATTCAGTTTCACTCTTCCCTCCTTACGGCAAAACGCACCAGCACAGCGGTGGGAACCGCCGGACCCATGAATCTGGAAAAGCCGACCCGCGCTCGCTGTCTGTTACAGCGACAGGTTCGCCGTCCTCACACCTCGAACTCGCTACGCGGTAACCCGAATTGACGGATGATCGAACGCGGCGTCCTGTGCGCAATTCCTTGTGGTCGGCAACTCGCACTGTGCCGGTCTCCTCAGCGGAAACGCCCTGAATGACAGCGTGGCTGCCGCGCTCCCGGACGCGCGTGAACCCCTGCCGCCCCAGATTGCGCACACTTCCTGGCCCGAAAAGCGCCGAAGCTTACCCACCGGCCACCTCGACCTGCGTGACAAACACCTCCTCGCCCAGACGTTCTTGGATTTCCGCCGGCGAAGCGCATTCAAAAGACGGCTCACACGCCTCGCGGAGGTTGTCCCGGGCCGCCTCGATGGTATCTCCCTGACTGCCGATATCGAGTTTGGGGCAAGGGCCACAAAGCCAACACCCTCCCGGTAAATAACGGCCGTCAATCGCTTGCCCATAGGTGCCCATAATAACAGGCGCTTGACTTGGAAATCAAGTCGGCATGTTCATTGACAGCCTTTGGTCGCGATTCCAATCAGGAACACGACGGCACAGGATCGTCGCGCCGCCCGCCAACGACTGGTGATACCGGTAGCTCTCCGCATTGTGTACCGTCAAAGGATCTTGCCCCTGCAGTGCCGCGCCGAAAATGAGGATCTGGATCAGAATAATAGGCCATTCCATTTGCCGCTATGCCTCCGTCGCTTGGGGCGTCGCAGGAGACACAACGCCGCAGAGCTACGTGTTCGATAGTCCCTGCGTATTACCTGCAGGCCCCACCTTTGCGGCCTAGCGTGCAGACGGCAAATCGGCGTAAGTCTCATTCCAGCAGTCGGTTGGTGCGTTGTCACGCCCTTTGCTGCGTGATACTCAGTTTCTTCTAAGCGCACCTCAGGTCGACGGCTGGCAAAACCCGCAGGACTACGACGCGCCCAACCCCAGCGTGGGCATTTGTATCGGCATGGGTAATGATTCGCGAGGAACTGCGCGCAACCCGAGGCGCCTTAGAAAAAAGCCACCTCGCGTGGAAACCGAGGGAAAGATATCCCTGTATTTTGTTTATCCACCAAACCGGTATTGTGTTTATCAACTAAACCGGCATTTCGTTTATCAACCAAGCCGGGATTTTGTTTATCAACCAAATTTGGCCCGGACGCGCAAGCCAAGGTCGGGCACTTCCAGCCGGCCATAGGGCAGATCCACGTATTGCCTAAGTTGTCGGCAGACCCGCCGGGCGTGCTCGGCTCAATCGGGGCAGAGCATGTCGCGGTCGGCCCGGACTCATCGTGGACCGCCGAAGCATACCATCCCAAAGCGACGGCCCCACCCCCTATCAATACGAGCCTTGCCAAGCGCATGCACCGCGTTCTCAACAGACCTCCTCGCCGCGAAATGTGCAGCGCGGTCGCGACCAAGCCGGTCCGCGCCGGATCGGCTTTCGGGTCATATTGGGGTATTAATACTAGATGCACGTCGGACGACCCGCATGCGATTCCGGTCGTGTAGTCACGCCAACCGCGCGGGAACGGTGCGCGGACGGCAACCGGTTCCACCGCATCCGGCGGTGCCGGCCCGCAACTTGCTGTTGTAACTCGCTATTGTCGCGAACTAAGGCCGATTCTGTAGGACGCAGCGATCGAGGTAGAAGACGGTGGGCGTTTCGGCCATGCTGCACCACCCGATCCAAGTCAAATCCTTGAACTGTCCGTGGCCGAGCGGGAGGTCGTCGAACTCCAGCGTCCGGCCGCCCGCCGGCGTGACGCGAAGCCGCCAATTCCCGCTCACCGACGCACCCACCCCGCACTCGATCTCGAACGTCACCCAGGCCTCGCGCGGCAACTCGGCCAGTTGTTTGCCGGCGACGCTCAGTTGCCCGTCACGGACCCACAGCGACGGTCCCACCTGATAGGGCCCCGAATCCCAGGTCCGCCACTCGTGAAAGAGCACGGCTCCTTTCCCCAGCCAGACATCGAAGCGGAGCGTGGTGGTGCCGGCCGTGTGATGGGGGAGAATGACCCAATGGGGATTGAAGGCGTGGGCCAACCCCTCCGCATCTTGGAATAACAGCGCCTTGTTACCGTGAGAGGCCTGATCCGTGGTCACCGTCACGGCGTCGCCGCGTCCTTCCGTGTTGGCCTGCCCCTCTTGCGGCGGCCTGCCCGGCGCCATGAATTCGAACGACTCATCCAAGACCAAGGGAGGGGGAGGCGGCGGCTCCGGCGCCCATTCCACCTCCGGATACTCATAACTCGCCGGAAGATTCCGCCATTCCGCGTCGCCCTCCAGGCCCGCCTGCGTATAGTCGAACGGCTCGAAGCCGATCTTCATGGCGGGAGAGTCCGGTCGCAGTCGAAAGTCGCCGTTCTCCGCGTCCGTGAAACCCGGATCGGCGATGATGGAGCCTTGATCCCAGCCCCGGGTCTGCCGTTGCTCCAGGGTCATCCCCTGAAAGTCGATGGCCTCGCCGCCCTTCCAATACAGATTGGAGGCGAAGCGCACCAGATCGTCGTTGATCTTCCCGGCCGCGGCGAGCGGCCCGTCCTTCCACAATACGATATTCCGCTCGAAAAAGAACGACACATGCTCCTCGACCCGGGAGCGCTGGACTTGCCCGTCCATGCTGAAGGCGAGGATGTTGTTCTCGACGCGGTTTTCCCGGCCGTAGTGCTGGTGATAATTGCCGGTCTTCGTACGATAGACGAGATTATTCTTTAGAACGATATTGGAGCTGCCTTCGTCATTATACAACCCCCAGCCGCCGCGGCCGTAGCGATCGTAAGAATAGACGTCGTGGATGACGTTGTGGCTGACGCTGGTCCCCGGCGACACGCCCAGCGTATAGACGCCGCCCATATCACTGAGCACGCCCCAGCCGAGATGGTGAATATGATTGTATTCGATACGATTATGGTGGGCGAGCGACGGCCCGTATCCCCACACCCAGCCTACCGAAATACCCGTGTAATAGAAATCGCTAATATCGTTATGCACCACCTCGTTATAACCGCTGTGCCCGATCCAGACGCCGATGGCGCCGTGATGGATGCGGCCGCCGGAATGGATGATGTTGTTGCGGCAGATGATCCGCTCGGTGCGTCCTTCGGGGCGTTCCAGTTCGGCTTGCCATCCTTCGCCGATTTTGACGCCGCCCCCGCCCAGGTCCTCCAGCAGACACTGCTCCAGGCGGCAATCGCGGCACCCGCGGCGGAACCACACGCCCGATATCCCCACATGCCGAATCTCGCAGCGTTCCAAGGCAAGATGCCGGGCGCCGTCCAGCATGACGACGGCGGGAATCGTCACTTCCGCCTGCCCGTCGGCGTGACCCTCCTCGGGAAGTATATATTGCCCATACTCGAAGGATAGTCCGCGCAAGGTCACATGCTCGACCCATTGCCCCTCGTCGGGCTTGCCCGCCACGATTACGAACTCCGAAACCGCCGGAGCCGTGACCTCGGCGGAGGTCATGTCCTCGCCCGGCCGCGGATAGTAATAGAGCGTCCCGCGACGATCGAGAAACCACTCGCCCGGCTCATCCAGCGCGGCGCGAAAGTTCTCCACATGATAGCGGCAGTTGGGGCCCCAATACGCGAATCCCCAGGGAACCGGCGCCGTCACGGCGATGAGGCTTTGGGAACGGTCCGCCAAGGCGACGCGCGAGCGAGAGGTTTCCCACGAATGATAGGTCACGAGCGTCACGTCGTTCCTTTCCCGGCCGGAGAGATCGCACAGCGGGGCCATATCTTCCGGGCGGGCTTGGAACGCACGATTGATTGATTCTACAACCTGTCCCGACGACGGATCGAGATAATAATCCATCTTTCTTTGAACATAGTAATAGAACTTATTCGGACTGCGGGCGCGGACGGCACGTTTGCCGTTGACCCACAGTTGCTCAAAATACCAGCTTCCGTCGGCGACCTCGGGAAGATCGACGGTCCATAGACCGTCCGCCTGCCGAGTCCAGCCGGTGATCCGTCGTCCGCCGGAGAAGCGAGGTTTCTCCGGGCCGGCGGCCTCGTAGGTCACGGGGGCGTCGGCCGAGCCTCCGTCCTGCGGCTCCAAGACGAGCGGTTCGACCAGCGCGTATTCGCCGGGAGCGATCCGAATGCGAAACGGGCCGGTTTGCCCGGCGGCCTTCAGCCGGCGGACGGCGTCCCGCGCCCCGGTCAGGCTCGCCAAGGGACCGTCCGTACCGTCCGCGTTCGGGGTCTCCGGTCGGCCGGACCAGCGATCGTCCCCGCGGGGATGGACGTGCAGCACCGTCTCGCTTGCCCAAGCGGAAGTCGCATTCCACGCGAGCGCGAGCGCGGCAATGAGGGTAATGGCTTTCCAACGGTGCGGCATGGCGGGACTCCTGGGGGTTGACGGTCTTGAGGAATCGCTCCCGTCCGGTCGGTTTTCCACCTCCGGCGGAATGGGGCTAACGACGTCTTGTGTGCCAACGGCGGCCGCCGGGGCTGCCAAATCTTTTCGAACTTGCGTTTGGCAGCTCGGGCCGACGGCGGTATTATAACTTGCATCCCAAGGGTTTCACCTAGCGTCCGGCCGAAGGATCGGCGATGCGAGGCCGCGGGATTCCCGAACCGAAACCGTGGCAGCTCGGCCGAGGAAACTTTTCCACGCGAACCGGCCCCGGGCCGCCGAGGGCCGGACTTCTCAAAAGGAGCACGCCGTGCAAGCGATCTTACGCTGGCTGTGGCAACGCGGGATCATCGGCAACTTCCTTTCCGGGTTGGTCGTGATTCTGCCCCTGGTGATCACCGTGGCGGTCATCAATTGGGTGGCATCCTTTCTGCTGCGATTCCTGGCGGCGGACGCCCCGCTGGGCAAAGTGTTGCGGACGATCGGCCTGCAATTCGTCACGCACGAGGCCTCCGCCGCGGCCGCCGGACTGATCGTCGTGGCGGTCGGCATTTGGGCGATCGGACTGGTTTCCCGATCCCGCATCCAATTGGCCGCAGCGCGATGGGTGGAAACCATGACGGGTCGCATCCCGCTGGTGGGCAGCGTTTATTCGACGGCCGCCCAAATGGTCAAGATGCTCCAGCCCGATCAAAAGACCGAGATGTCCGCCATGAGCGTGGTCTTCTGCACGTTCGGCGAGACGCAATCGTGCGGGCTGCTGGCGCTGTTGGCGTCGCCCGATCGCCTCCGCATGGGCGACCGCGAGTACTGCGTCGTGTATGTTCCCACCTCGCCGCTGCCGATGTCCGGGGGCGTCCTCTTGGTTCCCGCCGAGCAAGTGCGGGAAATCTCCATGAGCGTGGAGCGGCTGATGCAAATCTACCTGTCGATGGGCGTCATGACGTCGGCCGCCGTTCCGCCCGAACTCCTGGTGCAAACGCCTCCGGCGAGCGATAGACTGAAGGGACCGTCAGAGTAGCACGGTAACGTTCGTGGTTGGTGCGCGCCGCGGCGCGGACGTTTCGCGCGGTCGCGCAAAACGTGCCGGCCCGCAGCGTTTCTCCTTCCTTTACATCCTGTGGACCTTGCTGGGAGTCTTCGACATGAAATCGCGACCTTGGTTCTGCGCGTTCCTGGCGTTGTTCGCCTGCTGCTCCGTCTTCCCCATCGGCCGCGCCGAAGGGCCCGCCATTCCCAAGGAATCGCCCGAACAACGCGATGCCCGCATGCAATGGTGGCGCGAAGCCCGGTTCGGCATGTTCATCCACTGGGGCGTCTATTCCGCGGCGGGCGGCGAGTGGAAAGGCCAACCCGTCGGCGGCGTCGGCGAGTGGATCATGAATTCGGCCAATATCCCGATCGCGGAGTACGAAACCCTCGCCCGGCAATTCAACCCGGTCCGGTACGATCCGGCGGAATGGGTGCGGATCGCCAAGGACGCCGGGATGCGGTACATCGTGATCACCTCGAAGCATCACGACGGCTTCTGCCTGTTCGATTCGAAGGTCACCGATTGGGACGTGGTCGATGCCTCGCCCTGGGGCAAGGATTTGCTCAAACCCTTGGCCGACGAATGCCGCAAGCAGGGACTGCACTTCTGCACCTACTACTCGATCATGGATTGGCATCACCCGGCCCAATACCGCGGCAGCGATCGGGCGTACAATCCCACCCGCATCCACCCCGAGCGCAAACGGGAATACATGGAATATATGAAGACCCAGCTCCGTGAGCTGTTGGAAAGCTGCAATCCCGAGGTCCTGTGGTTCGACGGCGAGTGGCCCGACTGGTACACCGAGGAGGACGGCCGCGAAGTCTACGCCTACCTCCGCGAGCTGAAGCCGGAACTGATCATCAACAATCGCGTGGGCAAGGGTCGCAAGGGCATGGAAGGGCTGAATCGGGACGATCAGGATTACGTGGGCGACTTCGGCACGCCCGAGCAGCAGATTCCCGCCACCGGCCTCACCGGCGTGGATTGGGAATCGTGCATGACGATGAACGATACGTGGGGCTACAAGCGCCGCGACAATAACTGGAAGAGCGCCGAGACGCTGATCCGGAACGTGATCGACACGGCCTCCAAGGGCGGCAACTACCTGCTCAACGTGGGTCCGACCGGCGAGGGCGAGATTCCCGCGGCCTCCGTGGAGCGGCTGGCGGCGATCGGTCGCTGGATGCGGGTCAACGGCGAGTCGATCTACGGCACGCAGGCCGGCCCCTTGCCCTCCACCCCCTGGGGGCGTTGCACCTCGAAACGCCTTGCGGATGGGACGTTGCGGCTCTATCTGCACGTCTTCCAGCGGCCGGAGAACGGGCGGCTGACGGTGGAGTCCGCGCCGGGCCGCCCCAAGTCGGCGGTCCTTCTTGCCGACGGTTCGGCCCTCACGGCCAAGGCGGAGGGCGGCACGATCATCATCGACCTGCCCGCCAAGGCGCCCGATCCCGTAGCAAGCGTGATTCGCCTGGACCTGGAAACCGCCCCCTGACGGAGCGGAGGGCGGGGCGACTCCGCCGGACGCTCCTCGGCCTGCAACCCGGCCTCCCCTCGCGATTGCCTTTCGGGCGATTTTCGATCAAAGTGAATGCAGAGAGACCTACCGCGCCCTGCGTGCGGCCGGCTCGCCGCTGCGGTTTGCGCGCACCGCCTGCCGCCGCGGAGTCCG
>Ga0067045_1027767_pt1 | contig 62586 bp, 62 predicted proteins | sample TerdegcTABiofilm_FD_59184 | JGI IMG/M metagenome (GOLD analysis project Ga0067045, IMG submission 59184) | Combined Assembly of (Gp0054472, Gp0054536) Wastewater bioreactor microbial communities from Singapore -Terephthalate degrading...
CCGAACAGTCAGCCGCAAACCATGGAATACAGGTCATCGTCTTTGGCTAACTCGGGCGGGCACGGAGGCCCGCCCGGGGCAGCCACTGGCAGCGACCTTGATTTTTACGGTTTGCTGGTGAGTTATATAATTCATGGCAATTATCATCAGAACAGAGGAAAGGAGGAACCCCATGGCGATTTTCACCTGTGAAAAATGCGGGGCCACGGTCGATACCCGCTGCAAGCCCAAGAAGTGCCAAAATTGCGGCGAAACCGGGAGCATGACCAAGACTTCCCCCCCTGCGGAAAAGAAGAAAAAATAGCCTCAGGGAGGAGCGGCCTGCCAGGGCTCGGCTTCAGTCCTCTTCCCGCTCCTCCCGCAGCCAGGCCAACAGGTCGCCGTCGGGCACCAACAGTCCGCCGGGTTCCGGGTGAAAGTAGATCCAGGCCAAGATTTCGTCGCCGTCTTCCAGAATCACCGGAATCTGCTGCCGGCGGTATTGGAAGGGGTGGTCCTCCAGGTCATCCAGGAGGGCCAGGGTATAGCTGTCAATGAGGTAAACCTCCCCCTGAATGGCGGCCACGGCCTCATGGGGTACCACCTTGGGGTAGGAGTCCAGATAGAGGGCATAACGGTCCCGGGTTTGGGCCGGGCCGAGGCAGCGGGCCTGGGCCAGGAGATGGTGGTTGGGGAGGCCCCGCCTGAGGGTGCCGTAGACAAAAACCAGATGCCGGCCGGAGCCGGGGGATGCTTCAGGGGCCATGACTACTCCAAAGACAGGAACGGAATCAATCTCAGCTTCGAAGGCGTCGCTCTCGCCAGCCGATGCCGGTGGGTAGCAGGAGGGTGAAAAGGCCCACTCCCACCACGCCGGGCCAACCCCAGCGCATATAGGCGTGGCCATTGAGGGAGATGCCGGCGGCCCCGCCCAGGTAATAGAACAGGACATACAGGGAGTTGGCCTTGCCCTGACCGCTGGTGATGCGCCGGTTGAGGGCGCCGGCCGCGGCGGCGTGGATGGTGAAAAATCCCAGGCAGATACCCAGCAGGGCCGCCACGATGACGATCTTGGCAGGCACCAGGGTGGCCAGCAGGGCCACGGCGAAGCAGGCGGCGCCCAGCATCATGGCGCCGCCGTTGCCGATGCGGTTGCTCAGTCTGCCGGCCAGAGGACCGATGATAATTCCCACCAGATAGGTCAGATAAAACAGAGTGATGACCTGGGTGGAGGCTTGAAACGGCGGATTGGCCAGGTAAAACGGCAGATAATTGAAGGTGGAGGAAAAGACAAAGAAGGCGCCGAAGGGGACGAACAGCAGCCGCAGGGTGGAGAGGTCGGTCAGGAGGTGGCGGAAACCGGCGGCATCGGTACGGCGCCGTTGCAGCATGCGGCCGGGGGGCAACTGCCAGAAGGCCGTGACGGTAGCGGCCGTCACGCCCACTGCGGCGGTCACAAAGGCATACCGCCAATGGAGGGGCGGATGGATAAAGCCCCCCAACAGGCGCCCACCCAAGCCGCCGGCTACGGTGGCGGAAACGTAAGCGCCCATAACCACATTGAGGCGGGCCGGTGGCACTTGCACGGCCAGGTAGGCGGCCAGGCAGGTGGTCAGGGCCGGAACAAAGAGACCTTGCAGCCACCGGGCGGCTACCAGGAGCCAGAAATTCTGGGTCAAGGCGCAGACCAGGCCGCTGCCGGCCACCATGAACCCGCCGGTCAGGATGAGCCAGCGGACCGCCACCACATCGGCCAAGGCGCCGAATGGTAAGTTGGCCACAGCCATGCCAAAGATGACCGCAGACATGGTCAGGGAGGCCTGGGAGGCGCTCACCTGGAACTCCTGCTGCAACACCGGCAGGACCGGTTGAGTGATATAAACATTGGTAAAGGCTGCCGCCACCAAGGTGAAGACCAGGATCTGCATGCCCAGGGCTGCGGCGTCGGGGTTGTCCGCCGGATGGTTATTCTTTTGCAATATCAAAATGATGACCTTGGCCACCGGGAAACCGGCGGCGAGTGGTAGGGAGGTCGGCAACCGAGGTGCCGATGCTGCCGGCCAACGACCCCAAGTTATAACAGAAATCTCGGGCCGCCAAGAAATTTTTGGTTGACCGACAGCCCCCAATTCTGCGATGATACAAATAATCCCGCTCCGGAAAGGAAGCCATGGCGCTACCATCCTCCAGCCGGCAGGGCAAATCGCCGCCGTCGCCTCAGTCCAGGATAACCTTGGGACAGCTCCTGGGCAAGATCCCGGGGGGCAAGTTTTTCTGGGGCTTCCTGTTGCTGGTGAGCCTGGGGTTGGGATGGTGGCTGTGCTTCGGTGATAAGGGCCTCTATCATTTGTATAGCCTGCGACAGGAACGGGACCGGTTGCTGCAGGAGAACCTGGTCTTGCGGGATGAACTGGAGCGGATGGTCAAAAGGATTGATCGGCTGCGCCACGATCATGAATACATCGAGGACACTATCCGGCGGGAGCTGCATTTTATCAAAAAGAATGAGCTGATCTTTCAATTGCAGCCCGAGGTCGGTTCGGGCCCGCAGGTCACCCAGGCCCCTCCCCTGGCACCTCCGCCACCGCCGGCGGCCAAGGTCAAGCAGACCCGCCAGCACCGGCAGGACGGACACTGAGATATTCTTACCTAGGTGATGAGGTTATGTATTCCACCGCTGATTTTCGCAAAGGCTTAAAGATCGAATGGGAAGGGAATCCCTATCTTATTGTGGAATTTCAACATGTCAAACCGGGCAAGGGGGGAGCCTTTGTCCGGACGAAAATCAAAAATCTGATCAACGGTCGCGTCATTGATCAAACCTTCCGTTCGGGGGAAAAGGTGGAGCGGCCGGACCTCCAGGAAAAAGACATGCAATACCTTTACGCCGAAGGCGACCGGTATTGTTTTATGGATAACGAGACCTATGAGCAGATCTATCTCACCGCCGATCAACTGGGGGACAGCAAGGGTTTTCTCCAGGATAATTTAAATCTCAAGGTTCTTTACTATAGAGGTCAGCCCATAGCCGTAGAGCTCCCCACTTTTGTGGAGCTGGCGGTGTCCCATACCGAGCCGGGCTTTAAAGGGGACACGGCTACGGGAGGCACGAAGCCGGCCACGTTGGAGACCGGGGCCGTCATTCAGGTGCCCCTGTTCATCGAGATCGGTGACCGCCTCAAGGTGGATACCCGCACCGGCACTTACGTGGAGCGCCTCAAATAGGCACTCCCGGACCGCAACGGCCAGAGGCCCCCGCCTTACATAACTTTGATGAGCATGACGTTATAGCGGACGCCGAAGTGCATGGCCTCGGCGTAGCGGGGCACCCAGATGTCGGCCTGTCGCCTCTTGTAACTGGCCATTCGATCCTCAAAGGCATAGGTTCCTAAACCGTCCAGCTTGACCAGGTCACCGAAACGCATGCCCAGTTGATATTCCAGGTCCCGGCTCAGGGCCAAGATGCCTTCCTGGACGCGGATGCCCGAAGCCGTGCGCCCAGAGTGGCAATAGGCGGTTACTTTGACTACGGCACTGGTAAGGGATATGGTCGGCCGGGGGGCCGTCAAGATACACAGAAAGATGGCCAGAATACTAAAAAGGAAAGTCTTTTTCATAGGTTACCTCCTTTTAAACCACGAGCCCGGTTAAAGGAATAATTATCCGCTCCATCTGCAAGGGCAGTTCTCCCTGGAGTGGATAGAAGGGGTGCTGGTTCAGAAGGAAGTTGCCGGGATGAGAAAACTAGAGGATCCCGCGGTGGATCGCCTCAATAGCTTGCTTTAATGCCTGCGTGGTTAGCTGGTGGGTTAGGACTAAAGCATGCCCCTCCCCGACCCGAAGGTCGGAGATTCACCCGTCGTCGTGGTTCCCCCGCTCTCCTTAACCTAAGGAGATTTGGCTAACTATTTTTGGTCCTCCAACCAGCGTTACTTGGCTGTGGTTTTCTGGTGGGCACATATGTACTATATTGCACAATCTTTGTCAAGCTTTTTTTCGTCAGCTTTCAGTCAAATTAAGAATTTATAGTAAAATATTCATGAGTTAACAGCTTAACCAAAGCCTCTCCGTTCCCTTTGGCCCAGGGGCGCCGCCCCCGGCATTCTTCTCGACTTCTCCCGGGCTGATACCGTGGTCCCTTCCCCTGGCGTTGGCAAATGGCCGGGGCAGCGGCTGCAGTCCTTCCTTCGTAGGGTCATATCTGATATGAATCAGCCCAGAGAGAAAAACAGTCGTGGGGGGCACCATGTATCTCTTCGCCGTTCTTTTTTCCTGTCTGGCCTTGCTTGGCCTGGTCTATCAGGGCGCCGCCCTGGCGGCGCTGTGGTGTTTTTGCCGGCGTCCCCTGCCGCAGCCGTCGGGGGGGGATCTTCCCGGCATCACGGTCTTGAAGCCTCTGCGCGGTGTTTCCCCTGAAACTGAAGCCTGTCTGGCCAGTTTTTTTCAGCAGGACTATCCTCGTTTCCAGATCTTGTTCGGGGTGGCGGCGGCGGATGATCCGGTGGTGGGTTTGGTGGCGGCTTTGGCTGACCGGTTTCCCCACGTGGAGGTGGAGTTGGTCCAGTGTCCCCAAAAAATGGGGCTCAACCCCAAGGTCAGTACATTGCGGCAGCTTCTCCCCCGGGCCACCCAGGAGCTGTTGGTTATTTCCGACAGTGACGTCTGGGCTCCTCCGGATCTGTTAGCCAACCTGGGGGCGGCTTTGCAGGAGGGCGGAGTGGGGCTGACTTCCTGTCTGTACAAGGCCGGTCCGCTGGCAGCCCTGGGCAGCGCCCTGGAAGCCCTGGCCATCAGTGCCGACTTTATCCCCTCGGTGGCGGTGGCCCATTATCTGGAGGGCGTCAGCTTTGCCCTGGGCGCGGTTATGGCCGTCCGCCGGGAAGCCCTGGGCCAGATGGGGGGGTTGGCGGCTATTGCCGATTATCTGGCCGATGACTATCAATTGGGCCGGCGGATCCATCAGGCCGGTTGGCGGGTGACGCTGTTGCCCCTGGTGGTATCCACCTGCCAGCCCCATACCTCCTTTACCGGGTTCCTCTCCCATCAACTGCGTTGGGCCAGGACCTATCGGGTCTGCCGCCCCCGGGGATTTTTCGGCTTCGGCATCACCTTTGTGTTGACGTGGAGCCTGCTGGCCTGGTGGTTGTCCGGGTGGAGCCTCTGGGGATGGGTCTTGCTGGGCTGCGGACTGGCCGGCCGTACCGCCGTGGCCTGGGGCGCGGCCCGGCTCTTGGAGCAGGAGGGACGCCTGGGGAAGATGGTGTCCTTGCTGCCCCTCAAAGATATGTTATCATTTATTATCTGGCTTCTCAGCTTCCTGGGTGACCAGGTGGTCTGGCAGGGACGGCGCTACCGGGTCAAGGTGGATGGCCGTTTAGAAGAGATCGTTTGAGGGAGCGTCCATGGATCCCAGGGAGATCATCAAGTTACTGACAGAGGTGCAGGCCGGCCGCTTGAGCCCGGCCGAGGCCCAGGAGCGCCTCCAGCACCTGCCCTTTGAAAATCTCGGCTTTGCCCATGTGGACCACCACCGTCATCTGCGCCAGGGTTTTCCCGAAGTGGTGTTTGCCGCCGGCAAGAGCTTGGAGCAGTTGCAGGCCATCCTGACCGCCCTCATCCGACGGTCTCCCCAGATCCTGGTGACCCGTTTGGAAGCGGCGCCGGCGCAGCAGCTCCAGGAGATCTTTCCCGGGGCCGTGTATCACCCTGCGGCCCAGGTCCTGACCTTTGGCCTGGACCAGGCCGGGGATCGGGGCAAAGGACTGATCCTGGTCATCTCCGCCGGGACCTCCGACCTGCCGGTAGCCGAAGAGGCCCGAATCACGGCCCAGATCATGGGCAACCGGGTGGAAGCCATCCATGACGTCGGGGTGGCCGGCCTGCACCGGCTCCTGGCATATAAAGAGAAGCTGACGGCCGCGGCGGTTTTTATCGTAGTGGCAGGGATGGAAGGGGCTCTGCCCAGCGTCATCGGCGGCCTGGTGCCCCGGCCGGTCATTGCCGTTCCCACCAGCATCGGTTATGGCGCCAGCTTCGGGGGCTTGGCCGCCCTCTTGGGCATGCTCAATTCCTGCGCTTCCAACGTGGCCGTAGTCAATATTGACAACGGCTTCGGCGCCGGCTATATCGCCGCTCTCATCAACCGCCGGGACTAACCTGCCCCTTTAGATGGGCAGCGGCGGTTCCTTCTTGGCCGCCAGCAAGGCCTTGAAGTGGTCCCGCTCCTTCCGGGCCTGCAGGAGTGCCGCCTCCAAGGCGGCTCGGTCCGGGGTAACCTGGGTCCCCAGGGCCGCCAATTTTTTCTCCAGCTCCTGGACCTGTTTCTCACACCGGTAAAGTTCTGCGGCTAAGTAACGGATAGACATGGCATCCTCCTCACAGCAGGAAAATCTCAGGCCACCCAGTTTCCGGCGATAGGCTCGCCGGTCCGGAGAAACCGATGGGCAAGCCGGTGCCGCCGCCGGCTCTAAGGGGCGGTGGGCGGCGGCTGCTCCGGTTCGGCCTGGTCCCGGAGGATCTTCAATAACCGATCCCACAACTCCCGCCGCCCTTCCTGGGTCACGGCGGAAAACCAGATAAGGTCGGTGAGGCCGGAGGGAGCCAAGCGGGTCCGGAGCTCTTGCAGCTGGCGAACCCGTTGGCCCTGCTTCAGTTTGTCGGCCTTGGTGAGGACAACGATAGGCTGCCGTTGCCAACCCCGAAGCCGGCTGATAATGGTCAACTCTTCCTCGCCGGGCAGACGGCGGCTGTCCAGCAGCAGGACCACCGCCCGCAGGCCGGTCCGCTGTTCTAAGTAATAATCAATGAGGCGGAGCCAGCGCTCCTTTACCGGCAGCGGCACCTGGGCATAGCCGTATCCGGGGAGATCCACAAAATACCAGCTCTCATTCACCAGGAAATAATTAATGGCCTGCGTACAGCCCGGCCGGGAACTGGTCCGCACCAGCCCTTTGCGATGCAACAGGGCATTAATGAGAGAAGACTTGCCCACGTTGGAGCGCCCCCAGAAGGCTACCTCCGGCAGCGTCGGGGGGGGCAAGTCCTGCGGACGGGGAGCACTCCGGAGGAATCTGGCGGTCTGAATCTTGGGAATTGCCATAGGCGTCACCTGCAGAATTAACTACCGTTGGGCCGATTCATCCGTTATTATACCATAAGATGGCACTGAGGTTAGGGCGTCCCGGCAGGGCCATCCCGCCCCTTTTGTTCCCGGGGCAATGGGCTTGTATTCAGTATGGGGGCGTCTTGAAATTCTATCTGTTGGAGGATGTCATGGTATACTCTCGGCTCGGTGGGCTCCTGCTCTGGTTGTGCTTGATCATGGTCTGGTCCGGCGCCGGACCGGCTCTGGCCCAATCCGAAGGCTCGCCCCAGGCCTTATTGGACAAAGCGGTAGCAGCCATGCAGCGGGCGGAACAGTTGGTCGCCGACAACCCGGAAGAGGCTTTGGCCGCGGCCAAAGAGGCCCGTCGGCTGTTCAGCGATCTTCAGAAAGCCGCGTCCGGCCAGTTTCCTGATAAAGCCCTGACGCCGGAACAGGTGGAGCAGGAGAATCTCCAGCTTAAACTAGCTGAAGAAATGTTCAAGAAAGGCGAATTATTCCAGAAGGCGGCCCAGGAAAAGATCGCCCGGAGCAAGGAACTGCGTTCTCAGGGCGAGGAGGCCGCCGCCCAGAACTTGGAGGGGGTGGCCCAGATCGAGGGCCGTCTGGCTCTGCAGAACTATGTCCGGTCCATGATCTTCGGTTTGAAAAACCAGCGTTTGGCCTTTGAGACCCTGCTGGGTGGCAAATAGGCCACGCCGCGGTGGGGTCCGGCCGCCCCGGTAAGCTGCCGGTCAGGACCACTGCCCTGACCGAGAGAATCCCATGAGTACGGCAGCCGCGCCGTTGATATTGTGCCTCAATCCCTGGGTCTATGATTTCGCTGCCCATGATTTTTTCGCCCGGCCCTTAGGGCTGCTGATGGTGGCGGCCCACCTGCGGGCCCGAGGTTTTAGGGTGGCCCTGGTGGACCTGGCCAGTCGCCCCGGCGGGTCGAATAGTCCCACTGGTCGGTGGCCCAAGGAGATTCTGCCCACGCCGCCCCAGATCTCAGGTGTGCCCCGGCGTTACGGGCGCTACGGCCTCAGCCTCCAGCAGTCCCACCGGGCCCTGGAGGCTTTGCCGGAGCCGCCGGCCGCGGTGGTGGTGACCTCCCTCATGACCTACTGGTATCCGGGGGTCCAGGCCAGCATGGCGGTGGTGCGGGAGCATTTTCCCCAGGTCCCCGTCATCTTGGGAGGGATTTATGCCACCCTCCTGCCGGAGCATGCCCGTCGGCAGAGCGGTGCCGATTATGTCCTGACCGGCCCTGCCGTGGAACCGCTCCTGGAGCTGCTGGCCGACCTGACGGGCTTTTCCGGCAACCGGTCCCACCCCTCACCGGAGGAGTGGCCGTATCCGGCCTGGGATCTGCTGACAGATAAGCGTCTGCTGCCTCTTCTCACCTCCCGGGGCTGCCCCTGGCAGTGTGATTACTGCGCTTCCCGCCTCCTGGAGCCCAACCCCCGGCGGCGCCCCCCTGAACAGGTGTTGGGGGAGATCAGGCATTGGCACCGCCGCTTTGGGGTTCGGGAGGTGGCGTTTTATGACGATGCCCTCCTGGTGGAGGCCGAGCACTATCTGCTGCCCCTCTTGGAGGGGGTGGTGAGTCAGGGACTGCCCCTGCGTTTCCACACCCCCAACGCCCTCCATCTGGGGCTCATCACCCCCCAGGTAGCGCAGTGGCTCAAGCGGGCCAATTTTGCCACCCTCAGGTTGGGATTGGAGACTGCAGCCCTGGGCCCGGACCGCCGGGACCGCAAAGTGCAGGCCGGCGACCTGGAGCGGGCGGTGGCGGCCCTGAGGGCCGCGGGGTTCACTGCCGCCGACATCGGTGTCTATCTCCTGGTGGGCCTGCCCCGGCAGGAGGATGGGGAAGTGATCGCAGCCATCCAAGAGGTCCGGAGGGTGGGGGCGACCCCCATATTAGCCCAATATTCGCCCATTCCCCAGACGGCCCTATGGTCCGAGGCGGTCCAGGTCTCCCGCTACGATCTGGAGGCCGACCCCCTTTTCCAGAACAACTCCATCTTCCCGTGCTGGCCGGAGTTTTCCTGGGAGCGCTATACCAGGTTGAAAAATCTGGCCTCAGGGCGGGCCTGAGCCCGGAAGGAGATTCGGCGTGGGGACATCCTCAGCCCGCCGTGACACCCCCAAAGGGGCCTACTGGCGGAAGGCCAAAGCGGCGGCGGCCTGGTTTGTGGGACCGGAGCCTCGCTTTTCGGTGGCCGAGGTGGTGGCCCGCTATGTCCTGGCCCTGGCACCTCTGGACAGTGCTTATCAGGTCCCTCCAGGGGCGCTGCCGGAAGTGGTGCGGACGGGCGCGGCCCTGGGGGCTTTTTATGAGATGTGGCATGACCAGGGCTGGGAGGCGGCCCTGTCCCAACTGGATGTACCACCCCAGGCCAGGCAGAGCTGGCAGACCCTCATTCCGACGCTCCTGGAAGCCCTGGCCGGTCCCGGTGCCACTCTGGATCAGGCCGTGGCCCGTACTGCTCTGCTGGCTCATTGGGAGGACATGGGCCTGCTGACCGAACTGAGCACCGACGTCACCGGTGAACCGCCGTTGCCGGCGGCCGACGGCGTCTGGCATTTTTTGGCCCTGGCATTGTTCCACCGTGCCATCGCCGATCTGGGCGAGACCCTGGAGTTTTGGGCCTCCGCGCCGGCGGTGGGGCTGGAGCGACAAGAGGCCATCAAGGACCATATCATGGCCCAGCTCAACCTGTTGATCACCCTGGCCCGGGACAGCGACTCGTGGGAGGCCCAGACCGAGGCCTGGCTGCAGGATTTCCTCATCTTGCTGGGAAACTACCATGTCCGTTAAGGTCTTGTTTACCACCGGACCGCCGCCGTCACACCGGGAAGGGTATGATCAGGTGGTAGGTCTGCACGACGTCGGCCTGCCGGCCCGGGTGCACCACAACCTGGAGCTGTTGGGCCAGGGCAGCCGTCCCGTGCCGGAGGAGGCGGCCGCCTTGCTGTTGGTGAGTCTGGGGGTTTGGGTAACGGATAAGCTGGTGCCGCGACAGCAGGCAGCCGACGCCTGGACCAGGTGCCTCCAGGTCACCTGCCCGGTGCCGGCTTGGCACCAGGCGCTCAATACCCTGGCTGGATTGTTGGATTTTCTCACCGGCGACAGCTGGCTGCTGCGGGCCGGCCCCAACCCTCCCTGGCTGCCCATGGTCCTGCGGCCGGAGGCCGATTGGCAGCCGGACTGCGTCTGCCTCTTTTCCGGCGGCCTGGATTCCCTGGTGGGGGCCATTGATCTCTTGGAGGCCGGACGCCGAGTGCTCCTGGTCAGCCATTATGATTACGGCCAACTGGCCCGGGTACAGATCCACCTTGCCGAGGAGCTGCAAGGGGCTTATGGATCGGATCGGCTGCGACGTTGGGGTTTCCGGGTGCAGTTCGAGGCCCCGGAACTGAGTTTGCGCAGCCGCTCCCTCCTCTTCCTCGCCCTGGGAGTGGCCGCCGCCTCGGTATGGGATCCCCCCTTGCCGCTGGTCATCCCGGAAAACGGCTGGATCAGCCTCAATCCACCCCTCACCGGCAACCGTCTGGGCAGCTACAGCACCCGTACCACCCACCCCTATTTTTTGACGGGTCTGCACCGATGGCTGGCCGGCGTCGGCCTCAACATCACCCTGGAAAACCCTTATCAATACCGAACCAAGGGCGAGCTGTTGGCCCGGTGCCGCCGCCCCGATCTGCTCCGGCGCCTGGCCCCCGCCACCATCTCCTGTGCCCATCCGGTGGCCTCCCGCTGGCTCAAAGGCCGGCAGGGCAATTGCGGCTACTGCTACCCCTGCCTCTGCCGCCGGGCGGCCCTGGCCGCGGTCGGCGAGGATGACGGCCAGGCCTATCAGGTAGACGTGAAACAGACGGACGAAATTCGGGCCAGTCGGGCCCGGGGGGCCGATCTGCGCAGTCTGGGCTATTTCCTGGAGAGTTGGGGGGACCAGCCCTCCCTCCACCGCCTCCTCTGGCAGACCGGGCCGGTGCCCGGCCAGCCCCTGGAACAACAACGTTACCTTCAGGTCCTGCAGCGGGGTGTTCAGGAACTACAGCAATGGTTCCAGGAGGGGAGAGGTCCCACCTAAAGACGGGACCTAAGGCCGGGATCGGCGGGAACGAAAAAAGGGGCGATCCTGGCGGGCCTCATACCCCCGGTCCGGCGGCAGGTCCAAGGAGAGGGCGGCCTGGTTGGCCAGGGCGTCGCAGCGTTCGTTCTCCGGGTGGCCGTCATGGCCCCGGAGCCAATGGAACCGCACCTGGTGACGGGCGCATAATTGCAGTAATTGTTCCCATAGATCGGGGTTTTTGGCAGGCTCCGTTCTGGTCCGCATCCAGCCCTGGGCCCGCCAGCGTCGTACCCAGCTTTTCATCATGGCGTTGACCAGATACTGGGAATCGCTGTACAGGTCTACTTCGCAGGGAATCCGCAGGGTTTTCAGGGCCGCGATGGCAGCCATGATCTCCATGCGGTTGTTGGTGGTGAGGCGGAAGCCGCCGTAGATCTCCTTGCGCCTGTCGCCATAGATTAACACGGCGGCATACCCCCCTGGACCAGGATTCCCCAGACAGGCACCGTCGGTATAGATGGTAATCTTTTTCCTGGGTATGTCATCCTGGGGGGGCTGGGCGGCTGCTGGCTTCATAACCATCCAGGCGGTGGCCCCGGTAAGATACCGGAGGCGGTTGGCAGTCTTATCCACGGAACGGGAAAAAGCTGGGCGACATCCATAATGAATACATATCAAGCCGAGCCGGATTAAGCAATATCAGGGGACGGGCCGGCCAGTCCGGCCTCAGGGTCGGCGACAGCCAGGCGACAAAGGCGGCTTGGCGATACGTTTTCGTAATCATGGTTCGGCCTGGAGATTTTTCCCATTCCCGGGTTTACAAAACCGACCGGATTCTGATAGTATGAATAAACGCCATTAATGAAGGTCCCCGTGGTCTTCCCTCCTGACCGCTTTGAGTGCTGGTTGTTGCCCCCGGTCGGGCGGTGAGGGAGGGGTGTCATGGTGTCGGCGTGTTAAGGAGAATAGGGAGGTTATGCCTGCGGCCGATCTGTATGTCCTGCGTATCCAATGGCTGTCCTATCTGACCACGGCAGAGTGCCTGGCCGCTGGGGCAGCATCGTGCGAAGATTTCTTGAGCAGATTGCAGAACCGGACCCTGTCTTTGGATGAAGCCCCGGGGTTGTCACCCCAGAAACGCCACGCCCTGCGGGTAGCCCTGTATGGCACCGACCTGGTGCCGCCGGTGGAGGCCTTGGCGCTCCCCCAGCCCACCCGGCCGGGTCTGCACGAGATCAACCGACCCGGCGCCGATGCACCGGTGTTGCTGACGGGCAACAGCGAAATTACCCTGACGGTGCTGACCGCGGTTTTGGCCACCACAGTCAGTCCCTTTTTCCTATTGTTGGTGGACACCCGGGGGGACACGTTGGACATGGCCCTGATCTATGAGCGTTTTACGCCGGCCCGGATAGCCCAGGCCTTGGAGGCCGAAGGGTTGGGGGCCAGAGTTAACCATCGGTCCCTGGTAATTCCCGGACTGGCGGCGGGTCTCAAAGAGCCCATCGCCGCCGCCACCGGTTGGCACGTCACCGTCGGTCCCATCTGCGCCCTGGAGCTGCCATTGTTTTTCGGTGACTATTGGCAGCCCCCCCTGGGCAATTAAAGGTTCTGTGGCAGAAATAAAGAGGCCGGAAGTCCGGTCCCGGCAGCCGGCAGAGGCGCCGTTCGCCGGTTGCCGTCCAGTGATGGGGGGCCGCCGGTCTCCATTCCCTGGGGGCGGCAATCAATGCGGCCCTGCCAAAGGCTGAGGAGAGATGCCATGAAAAAAATTCTGGTGGTTGACGATGATACCTCTTTGCGTCTTTATATGCAGGAGGAGTTGGCCGATATGGGTTATGCGGTGAAGACGGCCAGCAGCGCCCCGGAAGCCTTGAAAATCATCGAAAAAGAGGATCTGGATCTGGTCATCTTGGATATCCGCATGCCCGGCATGACCGGCATCGAGGCCCTGCCCCGGATCCTGGGGCTGAAGGAACGCCTGCCGGTTATTATCAATACCGCCTATTCCCAGTATAAAGAAGACTTTATGGCCTGGGCCGCCAACGCTTATGTGGTCAAATCCTCCGATCTGACGGAACTGAAAGAAAAAGTGCAGGAACTGTTACACCCTAAAACAACTCACAATGCCCAAATCGTCGCCTGAAGGGACAGGCGATGGTCCCCGGCCTGGGCTGATCCTCTGACCCGCAGCGCAACCTTGCCTGAATCCGGTTGCAGGACAACCGCCCCAGGGGAAACCCTCCGGGTATGGGAAGAGTTGCACGTTCATCCGCTCCCGGAGCTCGGTTGTCGGCATGGAACTCCGAAACCCCGGGAGCAGCCTCTGAGGGGGGATCAGGGCAAGCTGCTGATCAACAGCCGGGCTGGGGACGGACGCCAGGAAAACTGCCCGGCATAATGTCAAGCGCCCAGGCCCCCTGGAAGACCGATAGCTGGAGGGCCGGGTTGGGCGAGCGGTTCGATGAGTACTATTTTCTCCTAATCGAGAATGAAGACAACGGCCCCAGTGGGCCGGTAAAAGGATGGGGCTGCCGTGGAAAAGCCTTACAAGTTGACCACCCTGATCATGGCAGGCGGCCGGGGAGAACGGCTGTTCCCCCTGACCCGGGAGAAGGCCAAACCTGCCGTGACCTTCGGCGGCATTTATAAGATCATTGATTTCACCCTCTCCAACTGCATCAATTCCGGCATCCGGCAGATTTATGTCCTGACCCAGTATGGCAGTTTTTCCCTGGACCAGCACCTGCGGATGGCCTGGGAAGTGGTCAACCCGGAGATGAACGAATATATCTACAGCATCCCCCCCCAGCAGGTAACCGTCAACCGCTGGTACCGGGGCACGGCCGATTCCATCTACCAGAATATCAGTATCCTCCAGAAAGAGCGGCCGGATTATGTCCTGATCCTTTCCGGGGACCATGTCTATAAGATGAATTACCTACAGATGCTCCAGTATCACATGGACAAGCGGGCGGACATGACGGCCGCCTGTGTGGAGTTCCCCCGTCTGGAATCCTCCGGCTTCGGCGTCCTGCATGTGGATGCCGATCACCGGATCATTAATTTTCTGGAGAAGCCCAAGGACCCGCCCGGTATCCCGGGCAATCCGGAGTTTTCCCTGGCCAATATGGGGATTTATATCTTTAACACCGAGGTCCTGGTCCAGGAGGTGATCCGGGACGCCCGTCTGTCCGACAGTGACCATGATTTCGGCAAGAATATCATCCCCTCCATGGTGCAGCGGGCCATGCGGGTCTATTCGTATAGTTTTAAGGACGAAAACAAGAAAGAGGTCCTCTATTGGCGGGATATCGGGCGTATTGATGCCTACTTTGAGGCGAACATGGACCTAGTAACTATAGATCCTGTGTTTAATTTATACGATCCGGCCTGGCCCATCCGGACGTATCAGCGGCAATGCCCGCCGGCCAAGACCATTTTCGGCGGTGACCCCGGACACATCCGCTCGGCCGTGGTGGAGGATTCCCTCATCGCCAACGGTTGTATCATCAGTGGCGCCACGGTGCAGCGCTCCATCCTGTCGCCCAACGTCCGGGTGGACTACTATGCCGAGGTGGCCGACTCCATCCTCTTTGATGATGTCCACATCGGTCCCCGGGCCAGGGTGCGCCGGGCCATCATCGAGGAAGGGGTCAAGGTCCCGGCCGGCTATACCATCGGGTACAACCGGGAATTGGACGCCCGGCGGTTTCCCATCAGCGAGGGGGGTGTGGTCATCGTCCCCAATAATATTGATCTGCAGGAAGAATAATGCGTCTGCGCGCCCTGGCGGCCCAAGGTTTACTTACGGCCACCCGCCTCTATTTACTCCGACACGGTCAGGTGGCCGACGGGCACACCGACCGGTATCATGGCCATAATGATGTGGACCTGAGCCCCACCGGCATCCGCCAATGCCAGGCGGTGGCGGCCTTTCTGAAAGAGGTGAAACTGGCCGCCATCTATGCTTCGGACCTGACCCGTACCCGCCGGGGCGCCGAGATCATCGCCCAGGGTCGGGGGCTGCCGGTCCAGACCATTCCCGAATTCCGGGAGCTCAACTTCGGGATTTGGGAAGGCCTCACCTTCCAGGAAATCATGGACCGGTATCCCGAGGAACTGCATCAGCGCTTTGCCGATCTGGCCAACTACCGCATTCCCGGCGGAGAGAGCCTGCAAGACCTACAGGCCCGGGTGGCCCCCAAACTGGCGGAGCTGCGCCAGCGGCATGCGGGCCAGGCTTTCCTGGTGATGGCCCATGCCGGGATCAATCGGGTGATCCTGTCCCAGGCCCTGAACCTGGACCTAAATTACATTTTCCGCTTTGACCAGGCCTACGCGGGGCTGAACATCATTGACTACTACCCGGACCTGGCCGTGGTGCGCCTCTTGAACGGCGTCTGTTACCCCCTTGAACCGAAGTGATGGCAAGACTGCGGATCCGGCCACAGGAAAATATTGTTCTCATAGGTTACCGGGCCGTTGGCAAGAGCACCCTGGGGGCTTTGCTGGCGACCCGTTTGGGCCGCCCCTTCATTGATCTCGACGCCGTCTTCGAGGCCGAGGCCGGGCAGACCATCTCGGCCTTTGTGGAGCAGGCCGGTTGGCCAGCCTTTCGTCGGCGGGAGCAGGAGCTGGTGCGGCGCTATGCCGGCCGTCAGGGGTTGGTCATCGCCACCGGCGGCGGGGTGGTGCTGGATCCGGAGAATATCGCTCTCCTGCGGGGTTCGGGACGGCTGATCTGGCTCAAGGCCACCCCGGCCACCATCCGGGCCCGGTTGCACCAGGACCAACGGCAGGTGGCCGACCGTCCCTCCCTCACCGGCCAAGGTACCATAGCCGAGATCGACGAAGTCTTGGCGGTCCGGGAGCCTCTCTATGCAGCCGCGGCGCACCTTGTCTTAGAGGTGGACAGCGCCGCGCCCGAGGCCCTGGTCCAGGCCATCCTGCAACTCAGCGATGGGGGAGAGGAGCCTTGAGCGGCAACACCTTCGGCAAAGTTCTGCGGGTCACCACGTGGGGAGAATCCCACGGCCCGGCCCTGGGAGCAGTCATAGACGGCTGTCCGCCGCGCCTGCCCCTGACCGAGGCGGATATAGAGGCGGAACTGGCCCGACGCCGGCCCGGCACCTCCATTCACACCACCTCCCGCCGGGAGCCCGATCGGGTGGAGATCCTGTCGGGGGTCTATGACGGCTTTACCACGGGGACGCCCATCAGCCTGATTATCTTTAATCGGGACGTAAAGAGCGAGGCCTACGCCCCCCTCAAGGAGGTGTTTCGCCCCGGCCATGGCGATTTTACCTATCAGGCCAAATATGGCATCCGGGATTATCGGGGCGGCGGCCGGGCCTCGGCCCGGGAGACCGTGGCCCGGGTGGCGGCCGGGGCCGTGGCTCAAAAGATCTTGGATACGGCCGGCATCCAGGTGGTGGCCTTTACCCTGGAACTGGGGGGGATCCGGGCGGAGCAATTCATCTGGGAACAATTGAGTGACAACCCCTTTTTCTGTCCCGATCCAGCCGCCGCCACGGCCATGGCCGCGCGGGTCCAAGCGGTCAAACAACAGGGTGATTCTTTGGGAGGTATTGTGGAAGTACGAGTACACGGCTGTCCGGCCGGTTTAGGTGAACCGGTCTTTGATAAATTAGATGCAGTTCTGGCCGCCGCCCTCATGTCCATCGGCGCCGTCAAAGGCGTGGAAATCGGCGCCGGTTTTGCGGCGGCCACCATGACGGGCAGCCAGCACAACGATCCTTTAACCCCGGCGGGTTTTGCCAGCAATAATGCCGGGGGAATCCTGGCCGGCATCTCCAACGGCGCTGAAATTGTCATCCGGGCCGCAGTCAAACCCATCCCTTCCATCGCCAGGCCTCAGCAGACCATTGACCGGCAGGGGCGGCCGCAGACCATCACCGTCGGCGGGCGCCATGATATCAGCGCCATCCCCCGCATCGTGCCGGTGGCCGCGGCCATGGTCAAACTGACTCTGGCCGACTTTCTCCTCCGTCAGCGGGCCATCGCATGAAGCCCGTTATTGCCATCATCGGCGGTTTGGGGGAGATGGGCCGGTGGTTCAGCCGGTTTTTTCGTGAACAGGGTTACGACGTCCTCATCGGCGAACCGGGGGTGCAACCCACCAGTGCCGAGGTGGCGGCCCGGGCCGACGTCGTCGTCATCTCGGTACCGCTGCACCTGACCGAGGCGGTCATCGCCGAACTGGCGCCCGTGATCCGCCCCGAAGCCCTACTCACCGATCTCACCTCCCTCAAAGTCGGTCCCATGCAGGCCATGCTGACCCACTTTACCGGGGCCGTGGTGGGAACCCACCCGCTCTTCGGCCCCGGCGAAACCTCACTGGCCGGCCAGAACGTGGTTTTGTGTCGGGGCCGGGGCGAAGAGTGGTTCCAGTGGCTTTACGACCTGTTAGTGGCCGGCGGGGCCAAGGTGGAGATTACCACGCCGGAGGAACATGACCGGCTCATGTCCCTGGTGCAGGGTCTGACCCATTTTACCCTGATTTCCCTGGGCACCACCTTCCGGCGGCTTCAGGCCGATATCCCGGCCATGGAAACCCTGGCCACCCCCACCTTCCGGGCGGTCTATGATCAGGTGCGGCATCTAGTCAACCAGAATTTTCCTCTCTATGCCCATATCCAGTTGCTCAATCCCGAGAATAATCGGACCCATGGCGCTTTTGCCCAGGCGGTGGCAGAGCTGCGCCAGATCGTCCTGGCCGGGGATGCGGCCGCCCTCATCCAGGTGTTGGAGGAAAATCAACGCTATTTCGATCAGTGGCCCAATTGCTCTGCGCTGGTCGAGGCCCGAACTAAAAATTCTAACCGGCGGTGATGGAGATGTTAGACCTGAAATTCGTCCGCAGCCATTTGGCCGAAGTGAAGCAGGCCCTCCAGAATCGGGGGCAGGAATTCCTCCTGGATGACTTCCAATCTCTGGATGAGATGCGGCGCCTGCTCTTGACCCAGGCGGAATCCCGACGCCAGGAGCGCAACGCCCTCTCCGAAGAGGTGGGGCGACTCAAGAAAGCCCAACAGGATGCCAGCGCCCTCATGGAGCGGGTGCGGGAAATCAACCAGGAGCTGAAAGATCTGGAAACGGAGCTCCAGGAAAAAGAGGCGCTGGTCATGGATTTTCTCTACAACCTGCCCAACCTGCCCCACTCCTCCGTGCCGGTGGGGGCCTCCAGCGCCGACAATCCCGTGGTCAGAACCTGGGGGGAGAAGCCACACTTTTCCTTTCCGCCCAAACCCCATTGGGACATCGGCGAAAACCTGGGTATCCTGGACTTTGAGACCGCGGCCAAGATCACCGGCTCCCGCTTCGCCCTGCTGAAAGGTCCCGCCTCCCGGCTGGAACGGGCCTTGATCAATTTCATGCTGGACCTCCATACCCAGGAGCATGGCTACCTGGAGGTCTGGCCGCCCTTCATGGTGAACAGCGCCAGCGCCCTGGGTACGGGACAGCTGCCCAAATTTAAAGAGGATCTCTTCAAATTGGAAGGATGGGATTATTACCTGGTGCCCACCGCCGAGGTCCCGGTGACCAACATCCACCGGCAGGAGATCCTGGCCGAGGAGGATCTGCCCATCTACTACACGGCCTATACCCCCTGTTTCCGCTCCGAGGCCGGCTCCTACGGCAAAGACGTCCGGGGATTGATCCGCCAGCATCAGTTCGACAAGGTGGAACTGGTCAAGTTCACCACCCCGGAGACCTCCTACGACGAATTGGAGAAACTCCTGGCCAATGCCGAACGGGTCCTGCAGGAGCTGGAGCTGCCTTACCAGGTGGTGGTCCTGTGCACCGGCGACATGGGCTTTGCCGCGGCCAAGACCTATGACATCGAGGTCTGGCTGCCCGGTCAGGGGACCTATCGGGAGATCTCCTCCTGCAGTAATTTTGAAGCCTTCCAGGCCCGCCGAGCCAATATCCGCTTCCGGCGGCGGGGTACCAAGGGTACGGAACTGGTTCACACCCTCAACGGCTCCGGTCTGGCCGTGGGCCGCACCTTGGTGGCAATTTTGGAAAACTACCAGCAGGAAGACGGTTCCGTGGTCATTCCTGCCAAACTCAGGCCCTATCTGGGGGGGTTGGAAGTCATTAATAAAATATGACTCGGAGACGCCTGGGGGAAGCGCGGTCGGTACCAGTCATGCCCCAAGGGTCATTACCAGGGAAATGTGTGCAGTTGGCTAACTTGGCCGGGCACTTAAGGCCCGCCCCAGGGAACGAAGCCTCTCCGATCCTTCGCCCCACTCAGGATGACAGGAGAGGATGATGCCTTGCCGAATAAAGATATCGTCTCTTTAAAGGGAAATTACCAATCGTTGACAGGACTCTGTCGGACAGGAACGATTTTCCCTAACCTTTGAGCCCGCCCTGCCTGCGGTGTCCTTTTAGCCGCCAGATTGGGGTTGCAGTGGACACCGGGCCAGAGGATGATTAATGTTTTAACTAGCCGGTCCTTACCAACGGCAGGGAGGAGGCTCCCATGGGACGGATATTAATTGCCGATGGCGATCCCCATGTCTTGCTCCTCTGTCGGGATGAGCTGCAGGATGAGGGGTACGAGGTCCTGGTGGCAGCAGATGCCAGGGAAGCTTTGGGTTTAATGGAACAGGCCTGCCCCGACCTGGTGGTCTTGGAGGTCTTGTTGCCCGATATGTCCGGCTTGGAAACCTTAAGGATTATCAAGGGTACCTGCCAGCAGACGCCGGTGATCTTTCACTCCACCTATGGGTTACCGGTATCCCCCTGTCAGTGCCAGGTTGACGGAGTAGTCTTGAAATCCCATAACCTGGACCGGCTGAAAAAGACGGTTCGGGGATTGTTGGCCAAGCGCCGGAGTGCGCCATCCACCGGGCCGGAGGGTAGGAATTGTGCCTCCCGGCCCAAACCGCGAGGATAGCATGGCGTTCATGGAAATCAGCGTGGTGCCGCTGGGCACCGGCCAGCCCGGGGTGGGCGATTATGTTGCAGATATCGTGGCCTACCTGCGGGAACAGGAGATCCCCCATACCCTGACGGATATGGGAACGATTATCGAAGGAGAGGTGGAACAGTTGTTGGCTTTGGCCAAGGTCCTGCATGAGATGCCGTTTCAGCGCCAGGTCTGGCGAGTGGTCACCCATATCGCCATCGACGACCGCCGGGATAAGAAGGTCCATCTCCAGGACAAGATCAAGGCCGTCAGCCAACGGTTGAGGTAAGCCGACCGGGAAATTATGCCGCCGTATAAGGATTACTACCAGATTCTGGGAGTCGGCCGAGATGCCAGCCCCGAGGAGATCAAGAAGGCCTATCGCCAATTAGCCCTGAAGTATCACCCCGATCGTAATCCCGGTGATAAAACTGCGGAAGAAAAGTTCAAGGAAGCTTCCGAGGCCTACGAAGTGCTGCGGGATGCCGAAAAGCGGCGTCTCTACGACCAATACGGGCATGAAGGTTTGCGGGATTCAGGTTTCACCGGCTTCAGGGATTTCGGCGACATCTTCGGGGCCTTTGGCGATATTTTTGAGGACCTGTTCGGTTTCCGGGATACCCGCCGGTCCTGGACCGGCCCCCAGGCCGGGGCCGATCGGCGGTTTGACCTGGAGATAGATTTCCTGGACGCGGCCCGGGGCACTGAGGTGACGGTGGAGATTCCCCGGAACGTCAATTGCCCGACCTGTGGCGGCAGTGGTCTGCGGCCCGGCAGCCGCAAGACCATCTGTCCGGTCTGCGGGGGACGGGGCCAGGTAACCCAGACCCATGGCTTTCTCCGGATCAGCACCACCTGCTCCCGTTGTCAGGGCCAGGGGGAGTTTATCGGCGACCCGTGCCCCTCCTGCAACGGCCGGGGCCGGAGGGTGGAAAAGAAGAAACTGGTGGTCAAAATCCCCCCCGGGGTGGATAACGGCGTCCACCTGGTCATGGCCGGCGAAGGTGATGCCGGCAGCCGGGGGGGGCCGCCCGGTGATCTTTACATCGTGGTGCATGTCCGTCCCCATCAGTTGTTCCGCCGTGCCGGTGACGACCTGCTCCTGACTGTCCCCATCTCCTTCACCCAGGCCGCTCTGGGTGGGGTCATCACCATTCCCACCCTGCAAGGTCAGCGGGAACTGACCATCCCTCCGGGCACGCAGCCCGGAGAGACCATTACCCTGCGGGGCGAAGGCATCCCGCATCTAAAAGGGTATGGCAAAGGTGACTTGAAAGTTCAAGTGAATGTGGTGGTCCCCCGCCAGCTCAACGACCGGCAGCGGCAGCTCTTGGAACAACTGGCGGCCACCGAAGGCCTCAGCCGGGGCTTGGGCCAACCGCCGCCAACCAAAAGCTGGTGGGACAAGATCCGGGATTTCATCGGCTCCTGGGCCAAATAAGCCTTCCCCCACCAGAGGGCCGGAATACACCACAGGTCGGAATTTTTTCTTTGCCGCAGCCGGCATCCTTATGATATAATTCACAAGCAGATAGTCTCGCCAGCTAATCAGAGGCGCTACATTCAATTTGGGGAAACCGATGGCAGTTAAAGAACAGACTTCATGGGATATCTTACGGGAACCGAACCGCATCCTTTATGAGGACGATTACAAGTCTCGGCTGGAACTGCTGATCTATCTCCTGACCTGGGGAGTTGAGATCGGATTGTTATTCGTCTTTGCCCTCACTTACCTCCGTCGCTGAGGGGGCGGGGCTGGGCAGTGATACCAGGCGGTCCAGGTGACGGCGGCGGCTGCTGCCTGCCAGGGCGACCTGACAGCCCAGGCCGTAGTGAGGTTTTGATCAGAAGGCTATTGAGGAAACCAGGACACTTGTCTTGCATTACAAGGCCCTAGGTTTACAGGCTACCGGCCTGACCCAGGCCGGGACCCGACACAGTTAAACTTAGGGAGGCTTCACCGCCATGATAAATGAACTGTTGGCTCCGGGCGGCAGCCTGGAGATGGTCAGCGAAGTAGTGAAAAACGGCGCCGACGCCGTCTATGTGGGCTCCAAGGGCTTCAGCCGACGCAAGTGCGCCTGGGAACTGGAAGACAGCCAGATCGCCGAAGCCGTGCGTTTGGCCCAAGCCGGCCAGGCCAAGGTCCGGGTGGCCATCAACGCCGAGGTGCCGGAGGAAAAATTCCCCCTGGTCCTGAGGAAAGTCGAGAAATACGCAGCCGCCGGCATCGAAGGGGTGATCGTCAAAACCCCTGCCCTCATGGGACTCATCCATGCCCGCTTCCCTCACCTGGTTATTCATGCCAGCGTCGGCTGCAATATCCAGACCAAGGACGAGATGATCCGCTACCAGGAGCTGGGGGTGAGCCAGATCGTGGCCTCCACCGAAATTAATACGGTGGAAAAATTGCGGCGATTCAAGGCCGATGCCGACAGTCTGGGCATCAAGACCGAGGTGCTCATCCATGGTAACCGCTGCATCGGCGGGGTGGGCAACTGTATTTTTCACGAACTTATTGCCGATTCCTACATCCGCAAGGTATACTATGACGAAGACGGCAACGAGATTGTGGAATACGAAGGGTGGCCCGACCGCAGCGGCAGTTGCTTCCGCCTCTGTCTGCTCACCGATGAACAGCGCCACAAGGTCCTGAGCAAACGGGGACGGTCCCAGCAGGAAATTGCTGCTATTAACGACCGCATCCGCCGCAACCCCAACGTGGCCTTTGCCATCCTGGGGGATGAACTGAAGCAATACCTGGACATGGGACTGGCCACCGTTAAAATGCAGGGCCGGGAATATGCCGTCAAGATGATCGGCCGGATGGTCAATTGTTATCGGAAACTCATCGACGCCCACGCCCGGGGCGAGGATATCAACAGCCCCCTGTGTCAGCGCCTGCAGGATACCCTGCAGGAACTGGTGGCCGAACGGGACCGGGCTCGGTGGGAAAAAACCAAAGAGTTGCATCGTCATATCGTCGGGTTGTAAACTTCGCCCTGAACCCGTAAGGAAAGGAGGCCTGTCCCTGTGGACAGGCTTATCTTTTCTGGGAGGCCCCATGAAACTGCCCTGGGGGCAAGAGAGGGAAAGCGGCTTTTACCGGCCATTTCAGGGGCTTAATAAAAAGTTGGGACCGCTGTCGGAGGCAATGTCCACCAAACCCTGCCCTCCCCGCCTGCGCCCCGAGGTGGCTGACAGCGATCTCTTCCAGGCGGCCATGGCGGGGGTGTTGCCCCTGCCCCGCCGGGGTGCCTTCAGCGTCCCTTGGCAACCCCGATCCTGTCCCCCCCCGGCGTCGGCCCCCCAGGATTGGGAGGCCTTGTGCCAGCTGATTGATCTGGTGGCAGGGCGCAGCCCCTTTGATTTATCCCTGACCGATGAATATGTGGAGGGTCAGGTTTCCACCCTGGACCCCCGGGTCATGGCAGCGTTGCGGGCCGGACTCCTGCCGGTGCAAGACCACTGTGATTTACACGGCCTCAGCGTTCCCCTGGCCCAAGCCCGCCTTCGGGAGTTTCTGGCTGCTGCTCAGACCCGCCGTTATCGGACGGTCTTGGTAGTCCACGGCCGCGGCCACAACTCGCCGGGGCATCTGCCCGTGTTGAAACAACATCTGGCCGCCTGGCTGACCATGAAACGCTTCCGCCGCCAGGTCCTGGCCTTTGCCTCCGCTCAACCCTATGACGGCGGTACCGGCGCCCTCTATCTCCTGTTGCGCCGACCCCAGCCCTTAATGCCGACGAAACGATGAAAACCCTGTTCTCATGGCGACGTCGCGCCGCTTTCCCGGCGGTTCTGCTCTGGTCTCTCCTCCTGTTTGCCAGTTTCTATAACCTGGCCAACTACCCTACCATCTGGTGGGACGAAGCCATTTTTTCCGAGACAGCGGCCAACCTGGCCCAGAAAGGCCGCTATGCCTTCACCATGCACAGCCCCGACGTCATTAATGATTTCGACTACCGCATCAGCGCCGGGCCGGTGGTGATCCTGCCGGTGGCCCTGGCCTATCGGCTCCTGGGCGTCGGCGTCTGGAGCGGCCGTCTGGTGGCCGGGGCTTTTTTGGTTTTGGCTTTTGTCCTGCTCTATCTCTGTGCCCGTCGCCTGCTGCCCCGGGGGCCGGCCTTACTGGCGGTCTTCCTGGGTCTGGTCACCACCGACATCCTCTATTGGGGCCGCAGCGTCCTGGGGGATGTCCCCGCCCTGGCCTGCTTCCTGGGAGGGATGTACCTGGTCCTGCGGGGTTGGCAGGAAGGAGGGGGCAGGTATCTCTTCCCGGCGGGTCTCTGTCTGGGGCTGGCGGTGGGGGCCAAAGAGTTTTACGGCTTTACCCTGGTTATTACCCTGGCCTTCCTGGTTTGGGAGCAGCGCCGCCATTTCTCTGCTCTGGTCCGGCACAGCGGCCTGCTGATTCTGGGGGCCGCCCTGCCGTTGGGTCTATATTTGGCCGCCAAGGCGGCGGTCTTGGGAGGCCTTTGGCCGGCCCTGACCCATTTTTATTTTCAGAAAAAACTCCTCTGCCATGAATTTTTCACGCCTCTGACCATCGGCCGCCTGTATCCCGAAAGCCTGGCCTATCTCCTCAGCCATCCCCTCTTCCTCTGCGGCAGCCTGGGTTTATGGTTGTATCGACGGCGGCAGGGCGCCGGTCTGGCCTGGGCCTTCTGGCTGACCAACTTTGCGGCCTGGAGTCTATTTTATCTCATGGCGGTCTATTGGCATCGTTTTGCCCTGCCGGCCCTGGTGTTGGCCAGTCCTTGGGCCGGATACCTGCTGGTATCGCTCTTGGAGACCGTGATGGCGGCGGCCTCTCTCCCTTCCCGGCTGCGGCTGTTCCTGCCCGCGGCGGGTATGCTCATGATCCTGGCCGTCTTCCCCTTTTCCGGGATGGCCACATTTCAGCCGGTGTTGACCCGGAGTCTGGACAGTCCTTACAAACTGGTGGCCTATCTACGACAACAGGTGCCCAGTAATTTTTTAATCGAAACCCCCGAATATGAATTGATCTTTCTGGACGACGAACACCGCATCCATCTGATGCCGGAGTTCTATTTCGTGGAATCCACGTGCGACCACATTGAACTGTATAACCCGGCTCAGTGCCCTTATGATTTTACCCGGGTCAAGGCCGATCTGCTGATCCTGGGAAGTTTCGGCAAGAGCGTCTTCCGGCAGAACTATCCCCAAGACCGCATCAGGCGGGATTACCATAAGATCGCCACCATTGATTATTACGACGTGTACCTGCGTCGGGACCGCAGTTTAGGCAGTCAAGCCAAGGCCCCTGGACCTCCAACCACCTACCCGCCGCTGCAGGTGCAATAAGACCGCGATGGTTACTGTTCCCATGGGTTCGGCGGTGTGGCCTTGGCAATCTTGGCGGTTGGCAGCCTTGCTGGTTTAGGGTAGCCCATGCCGCCGGAAAGATCAGAGGCCCTGGTCCTGACCACCCGGGATTATGGCGAAGCCCATTGCCTGGTAGTGTTCCTCACCCCCGGCGCCGGACTGATTCGGGCCGTGGCCCAACACGCCCGCAAGAGCAGACGTCGCTTCATGAATTGCCTGGAGCCGTTTTCCCAGGTTGAGTTTATTTACACGCTCAAACCTGACCAGGAGCTGGCCCGCCTGGACAGCGGGGAGCTCTTGCAGCCCTTTCGGGGTCTGCGGCGGTCGCTCCTGCCCTTGGCCACGGCAGCCATCCTGGCGGAAACGGCCGGGGAGTTGGTAGGGGCCGTGGACAATCTGGCAGTCCTCTATCAGACCCTGAGGAACGCCCTGGCCCAGCTTGCTGCCGGTCCCTGGCCCTGGTCAATCTTCCTCTCCCATCTCAGTCGCCTGGTGGCCCAGGCTGGGTTCAATCCCCGCTGGCAGACCTGTGGGCTCTGTCGCCGCCCCCAGGATGCCCTGGTCTGGTTCAGCCCGTCCCGGGGCGGCATTGTCTGTCCGGGTTGCCTGCCGAGGCTGCGGGGAGAACATGTCTATCCTTTGCACCCAGGTTCACGCAAGCTCATCCTGGCCGCTCAGCAGCTTCCCTTGGAAACGATGACCCGGCTGCGTTTCCCCGAGCTGGCCCGGCGGGAAACCACCGCGGCCTTTCGGGCCTTTCTCGGCCAGATCATCGGCCGGGAACTGCGATCCTGGGGCTTTTTGGAAAAAATCCTGCCCTGGTGTGACTCCCGGGACTCGACCTGACCGGGAGTGAGATGACCGGGGCCTGAAGAGAGCATGCGATGTTAGTGTTGGGAATAGAGACTTCCTGCGATGAAACGGCGGCGGCGGTGGTGGCTTCGGGGCGGCGGGTGCTGGCCGATGTCGTGGCCACCCAGTTCGATCTCCACGCTCAATACGGCGGTGTGGTGCCGGAACTGGCAGCCCGCCGCCATCAGGAAAACATCCTGCCGGTGATCCGGGCGGCGTTGGGGCAGGCGAAGTTAGGTCTCCGGGACCTGGGGGCCATCGCCGTGACCCAGGGGCCGGGATTGATCGGCGCCCTGGTCATCGGCTTCGCGGTGGCTAAATCCCTGGCCTATGCCTTACAAAAACCCCTGGTGGGGGTGCACCATCTCCACGCTCACCTGGCGGCCCCCTTCCTGACGGCGGACCCACCCCGTTTTCCCTTTGTGGCCTTGGTGGTTTCCGGCGGTCATACCAACCTCTATTGGGTTGCTGGATTCCGGCAGATTAACCTGTTGGGGCGGAGTCGTGATGACGCTGCCGGCGAGGCCTTCGATAAGGTGGCCAAACTCCTGGGGTTGGGGTATCCCGGTGGGGTTGCCATTGAGAAGTTGGCCGCAACCGGCGATCCACAGGCCTTTCCCCTGCCCCGGCCCCGCATCGCCGGGGAGCCTCTCACCTTCAGCTACAGCGGCCTGAAGACGGCAGTGGCGGTATTGCTGCGGCGCCGGCCGGAGATTCTCTCTACCTCTCAGGCCATCGCAGATCTGGCTGCGGGCTTCCAGGAGGCGGTGGTGGATACCTTGGTGAGCCGGGCCCTGCTGGCCGCCCACGACTATAACTGCCCGCGCCTGGTGGTGGCCGGGGGGGTGGCTGCCAACGGGCGGCTGCGTCAAGCCTTGCAGGAACAGACCCAGAGGGCCGGGATCGAACTTTTCCTACCGCCCCTGTCGCTGTGCACCGACAACGCCGCCATGGTAGCGGCCCTGGGCTACCATCTCCTCCAGGAGGGCGAAGAGTTGGATCTGCGGGCCGATGTCTTTGCCCGGGGCTGAAGGACCATCAGGACCGGGGACGCAGGTAAGAGGCCAAACCCGCGGCCAGGGGGAGGGGGGCAAGGCCAAAGTCTGCATAAAAAGGGCGGGGATCGCAGGTGTTGCCGGCCAACAACATGGTGATCTGATCGGCGGTGACGGGAAACCAGGGGAATCCTTGAAATCCCTTGGCCAAGAGGCGCAGGGGCCAGACGGGCAGATGCACCTTCCAGACCCGCTTCCCCAGTACCTGGGCCAGGGTATCCACCAGCTCATTCATGGTCACCGGCTCCGGTCCACCCACATCATAGCTCTGCCGCACCGTCTGGGGTTTCTCCAGGGCCAGGGCAAAGCCCTGGGCCACCAGCCAGACCGGCACGGGTTGCAGCCGATAATTGCCGTTCCCGATGATCGGCACCACTCCCAGGGTCTCCACCTGTTTTTTCAACAGGTTGATGAAGGCATCGTCAGGGCCGTAAATGATGGAAGGCCGGAAGATGGTAAAATCCAAGCCCGAGGTCCTGACCAGCTCTTCGGCTTGGACCTTGGTCTGGTGGTAGGCGATCACCGGCGCCGGCTGGGCCTCCAGGGCGCTCATGTGCAGATAGCGGCTGATGCCCGCTTGCCGGGTCGCGGCGACGACATGGGCAGTAGCCTGGAAATGCAGCCGCTGGAAGGTAATGCCCCGGGCCGGGAACTCCCGGATAATGCCCACCAGGTGGACCACCGCCTGACAGCCCTCCATGGCACCGGACAGGGTTTCCGGCTGGGTGACGTCGCCGTTGACGAGCTGCAGCCGGGGGCCGGGAGTCAGCCGGCCGGCCGACCGGGGCCGCAGCAGACAACGCACGGTATGCCCCCGGGCCAATAATTCCTGCACCACCTGCCGCCCCACAAAGCCGCTGCCGCCGGTTACCAATACCTGCATCTTGCCCTCCCCCCGTGATTTATCATCTTTCCCCGGCAGCCAGGGCCTGTTGTAGGGCCAGGACCTTGGTCACTACCTCCATGGGGTCTTTACCCAGCACCCGGATCATGGCCTCCTTGCCCCAGTCGCCCCGATCATAGATGAGATCGGGGGGTGGTTCCTGGGGATTGAGCACTGCGGCCACGCCCCAGGCCAACGTGCCGCCCTCCCGGGCCTTGACCCGGGGGGGTTCCTGGTTCCGGTCAAAATGGGCCACCCGGAGGTGCAGCAAGGGGCCCAGTTCCTCCACCTGCTCAAGATAACGGATATTCATGGCCGCCCGGAGTTGGGGAAAGACCCGGTTGGCCGTCAGGATGACTGCGGCCATATGGCGGGAGGCGCCAAAGGCCGGTTCTTTGGGGATCAGCAGTCCCGTGGGCGTTCTCAAGAGACGGCCGGGGAACGCCGCCACGTCGGCGGGACCCCGGGGATAAACGGTGGCATATCCCAGATTGCTCTGCACTTCGGGAATCAGCCCGCTGATATCGCTGGCCAGGAGACGCCGGGCCGCAGCCGCCAGGGCCTGGAGTACCGGTTGGCGGTCTACTTCTCTGAGGAAAGGGGCGGCGCTGTGCACCGGTCCCACCCCCTGACCCAACGGCAACCCCCAGCGGATGGCCTCGGCTACCAGTTCCCGGGCCTGATTGACGGCCTCCGGCAGCGATCGTCCCTGGGCCAGAGCGGCGGCCAGGGCCGTGGCCAGGGTGCAGCCGGTGCCATGGGTATGAGGGGAGGGCCAACGTTCTCCCGGCAACTCATAGCAGTTATCGCCATCTGCCCAGACATCCACCGGCGGTCCGGCCAAATGGCCGCCTTTAATCAGAACGGCCCGGGGTCCCAACTGCCGCAGCTCCTGTGCCGCCGCCTTCATCCCGGCCACATCCCTCACCTCTCGGCCCGTCAGCAGTCCGGCTTCGGCCAGATTGGGGGTGAGCACCGTGGCCAACGGCAGCAGTTCCTCTTTGAGGACGCGGATTCCTGCTTCCTCCAACAAAGGAGAGCCGTCGCTGGCGGCCAGAACCGGATCCACCACCAGAGGAGCAGCCAGCCCCCGCACCGCCGCCGCCACCTCCCGGACTATGGCGGCGGTGGCCAACATCCCGGTTTTGACGGCCTGAATCGGTATGTCCGTCAGGATCGCCTGCAGCTGGGCCGCCACCAGGTCCGGGGCGATGGGTTCCAGACGCTGGACTCCCTGGGAATTCTGGACAGTGACGGCGGTCAGCACCGTCAGTCCATACGTCCCCAAAAGGGTGGCTACCTTGAGATCCTGTTGGATGCCGGCCCCGGCACTGGGGTCAGACCCGGCAATAATGAGGAGTGTCTGCATATGTTTCCATTCGGTCGGCTTTTCAGGCGCCGGTCCGGAGATCTTGTGGTTGTCAGGATGAGAGGACGGTCCACGATGCTGGAGTTCGGCCGCTCGCGGCTTATTTTACCACAACGGCTGCAGCAGGGAAACCTGGAGATAGTCCGGTCTTTAACTCAGGACCTGATGCAAGACTTTGCTGAGGTCAAGGAGACGGTAGGGTTTGGCGATGACACCCGAGAAGCCGTAGGAGCGGTAATCGGCCAGAACGGGGTCATCGGCATAGCCGCTGGAGACGATGGCCTTGACCTGGGGATCCATTTCCCGCAACCTTTGGCAGGTTTCCAGGCCCCCCATGCCTCCTGGAATGGTCAGGTCCAAGATGACCGCATCAAAGGGGTGGTCATGCTGCCTGGCTTGGGCGTAGAGATGGAGGACCTCTTGGCCAATTGGGGCAATAGCCGACTCATAGCCCAATTTCTTCAACATCTTTTCCATGACCGTCTGGATCGCCGGTTCATCCTCCAGGACGAGGATGCGGCCCTGCCCTGGAAACAGGGTCTCTCCCACTTCCACAGTGATATGGGCGTCCGGTTCCTTGGCCGGCAGATAGATGGAGAAGGTCGTGCCGCGGCCCAGTTGGGAGTCGCAGGTGATGAGGCCGCCGTGTTGGCTGACGATGGAATAGGCCATGGTCAGTCCCAGGCCGCTGCCCTTCTGTTTAGTGGTAAAATAGGGATCAAAGATTTTGTCCAGGTGTTCCGGGGCGATGCCAACGCCCTGATCGGCTACTTTGATGAGGAGATACTTTCCCGGCGGCAGGGGCAAGGATGACCCTTCCTCCAGGAGACAATTTTCGGCCGTAATATCAATCTGACCACCGGCGGGCATGGCCTGATCGGCATTGATCAGGAGATTGGTAAAGACCTGATGCATCTGGCCCACATCCACCTCAGCCTGCCAGAGCTGCTCCGGCCAGGAGAAGTTGGTCTTGGCCTTGGAGCCGCTCAGGGCCAGGCGGACACTTTCTCCCACCAGGAGTTTGATATCCGACAGCTGCTTCACCGGAGCACCCCCTTTGGCAAAGGTGAGGAGCTGTTTGGCCAACAGCCGGCCCTGGCGGCAGGCCTGTTCCATATCGTGCAGACCTTCCCGAATCTCCGCCAAATTGGTGGTCATCCCCAGGAGGCTGATATTGCCCAGCAGGGCCATCAGGACATTGTTGAAATCATGGGCGATACCTCCGGCCATGATCCCCAGGGATTCCATCTTTTCCAGGTTGGCCTGGAGAGATTCCAGCCTCTTCTTTTCGGTGATATCCAAGGCCGTAAAGAGCATGACCCGGGAAGGGATATCCGGCCACAGGGGGGCGGAACTCAAGAGGATGTCTATGATGCTGCCATCCCGGCGCTGCCAGCGGGTCTCCACCGTTCCTTCCCCTTTCTGCTGGATCTGGCGGTATTTCTCCTGACCCACATAATCAAATTCTTCCTGGCTGGGATAGAGGAGACGGGAGCTCTGGCCCACCAGCTCTTCCCGGCTATAACCGGTCATCTGACAGACCCGGTCATTGATTTCCTTAAAGATGCGGTCTTCCACCAGACCGATGCCCACCGGCGCGGCCCGGAAAATACTTTGAAGCTTGGCTTCCCGACTGCGGAGCGCCTCTTCCATGGCCTTGCGTTCCGTAATATCCCGGACATACTCAATAACCATGGTCACCCGACCGGAGCCGTCAAAGACCGGAAAGGCCCTGACCTCCCTGGCCTGACCGGTTTCCGGCTGGATATCTTCCCACTCCACGGTCCTGCCGCTGGCAAACACCGACTGGGCCGGACAGTTGGGACAGGGGTCGGGGCGGTTCTGAAATACCCGGTAGCAGGTGGGGCACTGCCCCAAGTCCGGGTCCGGCAGGAAGCACTTTTCCCGATTATTGCTGAAAACCACCCGATAATCCCGGTCAATCACCACCAGGAGGTCAGGGATGGCCTCCAGTAAACTCTGCAAAAGAGCCCGAGAGGTGCGCAGGGCCTCTTCGGCCTGCTTCTGTTCGGTGATGTCCAGAAAAATCCCCACACTCCCCGAGACCTGATGGCCGTCGTTGTGAATGGGATTGATAAATATCTGCCAGATGCGAACCGGACCTGCCGCCGGGGTAAATGCCAAGGTCAGGCCCACCTGCTGGTCCCGCCTGACCTGCTCGAAGGCTTCCTGCAGGCGGGGCTGAACCGGCAGAGGCCAATGTTCCCAAAAAGGACGATTCAGAACCTGCTGGGCTGTGGTGCCCAACATCTCCAAGCCGTTGCCGTTGATGGCCAGACAGCGTCCCTCGCCGTCAAAGAGGCAGACCCCGTTGGGGGTGCCCTCCACCAGACTCCGGTAGCGCTCCTCGGATTGGGCCACTCGGAAGGCGGAAGCCATTAAGTTCATCTGGGAGAAATGGTAGACGTTCAGCAGGATCACCATGAGGAGGACGATGCTGATGGGCAGCAGCTTGTGCAGCGCTATCTGGCGCTGCCAGTCCCGGATATCAATATCCAGACCCAGCAGGGCCAGAACGGTCTGATCCTGGGGATCCCGGATAACCTCAAAGGCGCTGATCCAGGTGCCCCAGCGATCGGTCTCGGGACCTTCCACAAAGGCGTAGGGACAATCGGCCATGGCCTTGAGCTGGGCACTGGCCTCCACATACACCTGACCGGGAGGGGATATCTCCGGCGAGTCCTCGGGCTCACTGTCCACCAGAAAAATCGGTTGCCCCTGACGGAAACGCAGCAGGTAGACAAAGCGGCTGTCCCGGGTGGCGATGCGAATATCCTCTAGTAATTTTTTTAATTTTCGATAGGCCGGCCTCTCTTGGTCCGCCTGGGTGCCGGTCAAGGCGCGGATTTCTTCCTTGGGCAGGGCGGCGGCCAGACTGCGGACCTGTGAGGCCAGCGTCTGCCGCATGTCCAGTTCTAAACTGCGACCAAACAGGCCGACCATAATCCCGCCCAGGAACAACAACAAAAGGAGGGAGCCGATGAAGAAGAAGGGTTGGCCCCGCGTGCCCCTGACGCCCGGCTGCTCCTTGAGCCAGCCCGTCTCCCTCTGGTGAAAGAGCCAGAGGAGGATGGTGAGTAAAAAACCAAAAAAAACTTGCAGAACCGGCAGGTAGGCCTGCCAGAAAGACCAGAAACGCCCGGCGGGGCCACCATCCTCAGGGTCAAGAGAGCTGACCAGACCGGCCATCACCAGGGCGAGGCCGTAGCCCAGGACGGCCAGTCCCGCCAACCGCAAAGCCTCTGAGCCTTTGGCCCGGCCCTCCCAGACCAGTCCCAGTCCCGCCAGGACGCTGCAGAGGACCCCCAAGGCAGAAAAAGCGAATCTGAAAAAGGCCGCTGAGCCGAGGGAGACTCCCATGGCGCCCCCCAGCAGGGCCGCAACCACGGCGACTCTCAGAAGCCAGCGGAGCCAGATCCTGGCCAAGCCCTGGGCACCACCGAGGCCTAACAGCGTCAATGAGCCTGCCGTTAACACCATGACGGTCTCCGGCAGGGGGAGGACCGGTCCGAGGGCTGGCAGCAATAAAGGCAGCCATTGCTGGAGCCACTGCAGGAGGCCGAAAAACCCCAGACTGAGGTACAGAGGCCGGTCTTCCAAATCCTCCCGGAGTGCCAGGGAGAGCATAAAGAGGATAAAACCATTCAACCCTGCCAGGAAGGCCCAATAATCGGCAGGGATCAACTGTGGCGCCAACATGCCGTCAGATCCTTCTGAAGGTTACTCTATTAGGAGGTATCGGCACTTTTTCAAAATCCTTGATGGCCTCCGCCCAGGCCCTCAAACCGGACAGCTTTTCCGGGCCGAGCCTGGGAGGCCGGCGATGGCCGGTATGGGGCCATACCCGCGGGCGCGCCCTCCCTGGGATTCAGTCTTCGAGCCCAACCTCGGTCCCTGCGGGAGGGTCTGGACCTCGGCGCCACTGGGGTGCCCGGGCCCGGGGGATGGCATCCGTGGCGGGGAGGTAGGGTTTGATATCCACGACGGGGGTGCCGTCCCGGGCGTCCAGTCCTTGCACCACCAGATGTCCCTCCTCCACCCTCACCAGGCGGACGGCACACAGACCGATGAGGTTAGGCCGCACCGGCGCCCTCGTCCCAAAGACCCCGGTCAAGGGGTTGTCTGGCTGCCGACAGGGATGCACCTGCAGGATACTGCGGTCCCGGGGATTATCGTTGTCGCTGAACCAATAGAGAATCCACAGGTGGGAGTGTTGCTCCACCCCCAGCAGGGCTGGGAGATAAGCCGAATCCACCTCCACCAACTGTTGGGTCTCCAAACGCCGGACCCAGCCGATGGGTTTCAGGGAAAACTCCCTGGTCGTAGACATCAGCCGCTCCTCCGGGAGTTAGCCATCCTCTTCCTGGGATTGGGGCCGGGGCAGGAGGCGGAGGCGGCTCAGGAGGAGGATGAGGACGACGCCGGCGACAAAACCGCCAACATGAGCCCAGAAAGCGATACCGCCGCTCTGGGCGGCCCGTGGTCCCAGAATGGAAAAGGCGCCGCTGAAAAATTGCAGGAGAAACCAAAGGCCCAGAAAGACGTAGGCCGGAACTTCCACGATGGGGGCGAGGAGGAAGAAGGGGATGAAAACCAGCACCCGGGAACGGCGGAAGAGGAGGAAATAAGCCCCCATGACCCCGGCGATGGCGCCGCTGGCACCCACCAACGGCACCCAGGAGTTGGGCGAGAGCAGCGCGTGCAGGAGGGTCCCGGCCACGCCGCTGGCCAGAAAAAAGAGGAGGTAACGGCCCCGGCCCAAACGGTCTTCCACATTGTCACCGAAGATAAAGAGGGTCCACATGTTGGCGATGAGGTGGAGCCAACCGCCGTGGAGAAACATGGTGGTCAGGAACGGCAGATACAGGGCCAGATAATGGTCCGGGTGGGCCTCCCACATGGCGAAAAATCGGGCGGGAATGAACCCAAAGGCCGTAATGAGCTGGGGCATCTGGGGGCCTGTGGCCAACTCCAGGAGGAAGGCCAGGATGTTGAGGGCGATGATGGTATAGGTAACCACCGGTCGCCGGCGGGAGGGGATGTTGTCGCGTAAGGGTATCATGGGAGTGTCGGCTGCGGCTTCCCCGGGGCTGCAGCCGGGGGGGAGTCCAGAGAGAGGTTGGAAAGGATGGCTGGCAGGGGCCGGTTGACCACCAGCCTTTTGCCACCCGCGGCCTTGAGTTCCAAGGCGTCGGTAAGGTACGGCTCCCGGGCACAATCATCCATGAGGACAAAGACCCGCCGGGGTCCATGCCAGAGCTTTTCCAACTCCCCAGGGGAAATGAGATAATTTTCCTGGGGGGAGAGGGGAAAGCCGAATCCGGGGAGACCATCCCGCTGCACCATGAGGATGGGACGGCCGGCATAGTAGCGCAGGCTCATGCCGTATTCAAACTCTTCGATATGGCCCATGACCAGTATGTCTTCGGGGCCGGCGGCCCGACGCACGGCCTGTCCGGCCCAGGCGTCGCTGAGCTGGGGAGAAAGCACCTGGAGACAGATAAAGGTAAAGGCCAGGAAAGTCAGCGCCGTGCCCTCCAGGCAGCAGAGGCTAAACCGCGGCCGGCGGCGCCAACAGCCGAGGATGAGGAGAAGGGAAAGGACCGCCAAGATGGGGGCGGCATAGGGGATGAACGGCTGCAGCTGGACAAACATGCCGTCGAATTCCCGCCGGTTGTCGGTGCAGATCTGTTCCAAAAACGGCACCAACAAGAGGAGTCCCACCACAAAAACCACGTACAGACCCAGACTAAAGAGCATGGGCCGGGAATCGGGTTCGGTGAGATAACGGTCCCAGCAGTGGCCGACGATGAGGGCCAGGGCCGGCAGGGCCGGCAGACTGTAATATTCGATCCGCAAAGAGGCAAGACTGAAAAATGCCAACACCACTCCGGCCCAGAGGAAGAGCAAAACCCCTGGAGCATCTTCGGGAGCCGGAGGCCAGCGACGAGGCCGCAGAGAGTAGAGACCGACGGGGAGAAAAGGTGTCCAGGGCATGAGCCAGACCAGCACAAAGAGCCAAAAGGTCAACAGCGACATGGAATTGATATCCGGTGGATAACGGTGCCCCAGGAAGCGGCTGAATTGTTCGTTGACCACCTGGAAGGCAAGAAACCCGGGGTGGCGCCCTTCCATAAGGATGAACCAGGGCAGGGCGGCGGCGGCCAGACCCAGCCAACCCCAGGGGTTGAAGAGGAAGCGCCGCCAGCGGGCCGCCCCGGTCACGACGGCAAAGAGACCGGCAATGGCCAGGGGAAAGATCAGGCCGATGAGGCCTTTGCTCATCAGTCCCAGCCAGAGACAGAGAAAAAAGCCCACCACCGGCCAGCCTCCTTCCCGGCGCCGCCAGAGCCAGAGGCAGACCAAAGACCAGCTCAAGGCCAGGGTGATCATGTGGTCCGCCAACATCTGCAGGTGCAGGGCAAAAAAACCGATGCTGCTGAGCAAAATGACCCCGGCCAACCAGCCGCTGCGCCAGGAAAACATCAGGGTCCCCAAGGTAAAGGCGGCCAGGGCCTCCCCTAAACCCAAAAGAAAGGTAACCAACCGCACGGTGTTGTCAGACACACCTCCCAGGGTGAAGGCCAGGAGATTGATCCAATAGATCAGAGGCGGTTTGTCCAGATAACGGGCGCCGTTCAAACGGGGGGTGAGCCAGTCGCCGGAAACCAGCATTTCCAGGGGTATTTGGGCATACATGGCCTCGGACCGGATCAAGGGCAGTTTTCCCAGGGTAGGCAGAAAAATCAGGGCCCACAACAGCACCAGGGTCAGGGCAGCCAACAGCAGAGGAAGGCGGCGCATCAGAACGGATACCCCAAACCCATGAAGACGGCGTTATTGCCGCCCCGACCGATGCCCACTTCTATATGACCCACCACCTGGGGGCGGACCACGGCCCGCAGTGCCAGTCCCGCCGCAGGGTGTAAGCCCCGGAGGCTGAAGCGGCCGAAGGTGGGAAAGACCTTGCCCACATCTATGAAAGGGGCAATCTCAAGATTGGTGGTAACCCCGAACCGCTGGAACTGGTACACCGTGAACCGCTGTTCCAAGGAACAGGCCACCATATTCCGATCCACCCACCGCCAGTCGCCCCAACCCCGATTGGTGCGATACCCCCCCAGACTGGGGAGCCGATAAAAGGGGGTCTGGAAGGCCCGGATCATAAAATCCGCCTGGAATCGCACCGCAGTGATGATCCGTTTGGTCTCCAGATCCCAGGGTTGAAACCCCCGCACCTCAAAACCCATTCTATCAAAAGAACTGTCGCTGCCCAAAAAGGTCAGGGCCGTTTCGGCATAAGCCAGGGCCAACAGCCCGCAGGTGGGGGTCTCTTTCGAGTCCCGGGTATCATAGCTGCAGCTTAGGCCATGGACTGAGGCGGTATTGCGGCGGTCCTGCATTACCGCCGGAAAAACGCTGGCGGTGGAGCGGAGATTGGCCAGATGGTTGTCGCTGACCGTGGTAGTGTTCAACCGTTCATACCAGGAGACCATCCAGTCCTGGGCGAACCGGTAGCCCAGAGAGCCGTTGAGAGTCCGACTCCGGGAGGTGTAACTGGTCTGATCACTGCTCGGGGTCTGGTTGCCGAAGCCGTAAAACCGGGGAAAGACATCGCAGTCATAGACAGCCTGGGCGCTATAAAACCATTCGTCAGCCTGATCCGCCGATTTTTCATAAGCCGCTTCAAAAAAACTGCGGATTTTGGTAGAAGGGTCGGCTATCAGGCGGTAATGGATGTCCTTGGAGGGGTAGGCCAGGAGGCGAAAGGCCAGAGAAGTGCCGGCATAGTCATTATCAATGGCGGACGGCGCCAAGATCATGCCGATGGCCTGATCTTTCCGGGGGAAAACCCAGACCGGCAAGACGCCGTACTCAGTGCCGGAGTTGGGATCGGTACTTACCACGGGTAGAGGAAAAAGAGTGGCTTCAACTCCTTGGGGCTCCCGGGCCACCGGCAGAGGCGGGGGCAGGAGGGCGCCTGGAAAGGTGGTGCTGCAGCTGAGAAGGGAGACACTAACGACAGCCACCAGCAGGATTCTGGACCAGTCTTGACCCGGATTCATGGCAAGGGTTTTCCGCCTGCTTCAGGAGAGATTCCAACGGACCATTTCCCAAAGATCCCGCAGATTGCGGCCCAAGGTCCGCACGATGGTGGGTTCAAAACCGGAATGCATCATGCACTGCCGGCACCGGGGATCCTTGGTGACCCCGTATCTTTCCCACGGTGTTTTGGCCATTAAGTCCGCAAAGCTGTCATAGTGCTCATCGGCCACTTGATAGCAGGGGGACCGCCATCCCTGGGGGTTGTAAGTGGGGTTGGCCCAAGGGGTGCAATCATAGCGGCGTTCACCCCGCAGAAAGCTCAAATAGAGCGGGGAATTGTAAAACCTGAACTTGGTGCCGTTGCCGGTCAATTGCCGGAATTTTTCTTGAATCTCTTCCCGGCTGAGAAAGACCTCCGCCTCCACCTGCTCAAAACTGAAGGCCGGAGAGACCATCAGGCCGTCAATACCCAGATCCGTCAGCAGACTGAAAAGAGTCCTGATCTCCTGGACATCGGTCTGGCGATAGATGCTGGTGTTGGTACACACCTGAAACCCCCGGGCCTTGGCCTCTTTGATGGCGGCCAATACCTGTTGAAAGCCGCCCGGACGGCCGATGATGCGGTCATGGGTGGGTGCCAGGCCGTCCAGGTGAATGCTCAGGGTCAGTCGCCTCGAGGGTTGAAGGCGGGGCAGGGCCTTGGCCAGCAACAGGCCGTTGCTGCAGAGGTAGAGGTGTTTCCGGCGATGGAGCAGCTCCGCCACCAGCTCGAAGATGGGAGGATAGACCAGAGGCTCGCCTCCGGTGATGGTCACCACCGGGGCGCCGCATTCCTCTACTGCGGCCAGGCATTGTTCCAGAGTCAGCATCTGCCCCAGGCTATGCCGGTATTCCTGGATGCGGCCGCAGCCCAGGCAGCTGAGGTTGCACAGGTGGGTGGGTTCCAGCATAAGCACCAGGGGAAATTTCTCCTGACCGGCCCAGCGTTTTTTCAAGAGATAGGTCGTTAAATCCTTAGTGAGACTGGGGGGGAAGCGCACGTCGTTCTCCTTTGGCAAACCGTGAAGTTGGGCGCCGGGGCACTAATTTCTGGCCTTGACAAAGCCATGGTCCCGAAACCAGACAATGGCGTCGGCCAAGGCTTGGTCCACCGGCGTCTGAGGGAGGCCCAATTCCCGGACAGCCTTCTGTGCATCGAAGAACATCTTTTTTTTTGCCATCTTCACGGCACTAAGAGGGAGACGGGGCGGCCGTCGGGTAATCCAGGTTGACCAGAATTCATTAAGGTAGGCCATCCCGAGTATGGGGTAATAGGGCAGACGCCAACGGGGGGCCGGTCGACCGCTGAGGGCGGCCAATTTGCCAAAAATCTCCGCCAAGGTGAGATTTTCATGGCCTAAAATATATTTTTCCCCGATCCGCCCCCGCTCCTCGGCCAAAAGATGCCCGGCCGCCACGTCCTGGACATGGATGAGGTTAAGGCCGGAGTCCAGAAATGCCGGGATCTTGCCGTTGAGGAAATCCACAATCATCTGGCCTGTGGGAGTGGGGCGGCTGTCCCAAGGCCCCACCGGGGTGCTGGGATTGACGACCACCAGGGGCAAGCCCCGGGCGGCATACTCCAAGGCCACCTGTTCGGCCAGAAACTTGGAGCGCTTGTAATGGCCCACCATCTCGGCCAAGGTGACGGGAGTGGCCTCGGTGCCCGGAGTGCCGTCGCCCGGGTTGCCCAGGGCTCCCACGGTGCTGGTATACACCACCCGCTCCACCCCGACGGCCAGGGCGGCCCGGAGGAGGGAACGGGTGCCGGTGACATTAATGGCGTACATGGTGGCCGGATCGGGAACCCAGAGCCGGTAGTCCGCGGCCACGTGAAAGAGCCGCTGACACCCGGCCAGGGCCGCGGCCAGGGAGGCGGGGTCGGTGAGATCGCCCGGTACAATCTCCACCTCCAGCCCCTGCAATGCCGGGTGCTGGGGGCGCCGGGCCAGCACCCGCACCTCCCGACCCTGAGCCAAAAGGGCCTGAACCACCGCCCGGCCCACAAAGCCACTGCCCCCGGTCACCAGGGTCCTAGACACCAGCGCCCCGCCCTTTCCGGCTCAGGTATTGCCCCAAGGCCATCAGGGGGAAATAATCCCGGTAGAGGTGATACCTGATCATGAAATGTTGGGGAAAGCCGGTGCCGGTAAAATAGGGTTCATCCCAGCGCCCCTGGCTGTTTTGGGTGCGGACCAGGTAGTTGATACCGCGGCTGACCGCCGGATTTTTCAGCTCCCCGGCCGCCAGCAACCCCAGGAGGGCCCAGGCGGTCTGGGAGGCGGTACTGGGACCTTGCCCACGAAGTTCCGGATACTTATAGGAAGCGCAGGTCTCTCCCCAACCGCCGTCTTCATTTTGATGGGCCAACAGCCAAGCTACGGCCCGGCGGATGTAGGGCTGAGACATATCCTCCCCGATGCTGTTCAGGCCGCATAAGACCGACCAAGTGCCGTAGATATAATTCACTCCCCAACGGCCGTACCAACTGCCGTCCTGCTCCTGGGTCCGGCGGAGAAAGGCGATGGCCCGGGAAGCGGCCGGGTATTCCTTAGTATACCCATACAGGCCCAACATTTCCAGCACCCGCCCCGTGACATCTTCGGTGGGCGGGTCAATGAGGGCCTTCAGATCAGCGAAGGGAATGGCATTCAACCAGGCCTTGGTGTTGTCGGTATCAAAGGCGGCGAACCCGCCGTTACGGGATTGCATGCCCAGACACCAGTGCAGCCCCCGGCTCAGGGCGGTGTGGTGTCGCTGCGGCTCCGGCAGCCCCTCCTGCAGGGCCATGAGCACCACGGCGGAGTCATCAATATCGGGGTACCAGTCGTTGTGGAATTCAAAGGCCCAACCGCCGGAGGCCAGATAGGGATTCTTCACGGACCAGTCTCCCCGGGCAAAGATCTGTTTGCCGAGAAGCCAATGACAACCCCGTTTCACCGCTGCATGGTTCCCGTTCAGACCCGAGGCGGTCAGGGCCCGGATGGAAAGGGCGGTATCCCACACCGGTGAAATGCAGGACTGCAGCCAGAGCTGGTTGCCCTTGGCCAAAGTGAAAAACTCCAGCGCCTGCAGACCCCGCCGAATGACCTCATGGTCAGTCCGGTAACCCAAACAGTGCAAGGCCAGGATAGAATTGAGCATGGCCGGCTGGATGCCGCCCCAGTCCCCCGAGGGCTCCTGGTGGCTGACAATCCATTGCTCCGCCTCTTTCAGGGCCCATTGCCGGAGAGGGGTGTAGGGATAGGCATGATAAATTTTCAGCAACCAATCCAGGCCGACAAAGAGATTCTCCAGACTCAGCCCGTTCTTCTGGAAGCGGACGGCATGATCCTGGAAGGGATTTTCCCCCGGCAGGAAGAGCTCCGCCACCCCCTGCTCCGGAGGCAAAGGACAGACGGGCTGCACCGCCATGACCACTGATAAAGGCACAACGGTAGCCCGGGACCAACTGGACAGCTCATAGATACTCAGTCCGGTCCAGACCGGCAGGAGGATAAACTCCACCGGCATGGTGGGGATCCCCCGCCAACTGACCTGCTGGAACAGAGCCAGGAAGATTCTGGTAAAGACCCGACTCCGGAGGGGGCCGCCGCGGCTGCGAATAAACTCCCGGGCCCGCTGCAAAGCTGGATGGTCGGCACTCAGACCTGCCAATTTCAGCCCTAAATACGCCTCGACCGAGGTGCTGAGATCGCCGCCGTCCCCGGCATAAATGGACCAGCCGCCATTATCCAGTTGTTGGGCCAAGAGATAATTGGCCATCCGGATGAACTTGCCCCGGTCGGCCAACCCCAAAAAGTGGAGGAGCATGATATACTCTGCGGTAATGGTGACGTTGGCCTCCAATTCCGCCCACCAATACCCCTCGGGGTGTTGCTCCGCCAACAGGGCTGTCTGCGCCCTCTTGGCCGCCTGCTCCACTTCATCACTGATATAGGTATCGGCCCAAGACAGACGTGCCGCCTGTGGTTGAACAGCTCTGGTCAAACCGTCACCTCCCTTTATTCCAAGCTAAGAAGAAAGTTATCAGGGCAGGATGTATTTATTAACACGTGATCATATCATGTTGAGCGGCAAAAGCAATATTTTTGTAAACGTTGGCGATAGTTAAACCGCAATCCGGCCGCAGCCGCGCCGCCCCAACCCACCCATGCGCCGGCAGCTCCAGTTAACGGGCCCTTCTATGCCCCCTGGCCTTTTATCAGCATGCCGCCGCCGCCCCCAAAGCAATCCTGGCCGGGACGCCGATTTTCCCTCCCCACCTCTCTTGCGAAAAGGCCTTGATTGTGCTAAGGTAAATGACACCATCAGCCGCAGCCGGCATAGCTCAGTGGTAGAGCAGCTGATTCGTAATCAGCAGGTCGAGGGTTCAAATCCCCCTGCCGGCTCCAGGAAAATCAAGGGGTTAGCTGAATATCAGCCAGCCCCTTCGTCATTTTTTGCCATAATTTTGCCATATTGATTTTCCCTCGTGGGAAAGTCCTTCACCCAGAGCAGATTTTCCTTGGGGATCCGGACAAAACGCTTGGTGCCGCCATAAGGAATAGGCTTTTCTCATGACGGGCGAGGTGGCCCGGCCCCTCTCCTCGACCTCCGAGGCGGTAAAGGTCAGCCGCTCTCCAATCTCTCAATTTTCTTCTGGAGCAGCTCGTTCTCCCTGGTCACTCCCCCCAGCTTCTGCTGGAGCCGAGCGATCTCCAGGTCACGGCCATCCTGGGGTTGTTTTTTCAAGGCCGCCTGCCCAAACTGGAGAAATTGCTCCCGCCAGCTTGACGGTCGAGCCGCGGTTATCCCCAATTCACCGGAGATGAACTCCAGGATTTCTCCCATAAGAGGCGCTGGACAACCTCACCCTGGCGTCGGGGCGAAAAGCGCCGGGAGCCTTTGCCAATCATGCCAGGGCCATCTCCGGGCTCCCTCCGCTGACCCTGGTCCTTTGTCAACACGTTGATCCATGGCGACTCCTCCTGGAATATCCTTTTTTACCCTGTTTGGCGTCCAAAAGAATTGTAGACCAAACCAAACTTACCGTTATACCTGGCCGATTAGTTTTACCTTGCCCTGCCGGAATAGATTGAAATATGCACCTCTGCCAGTTTTCGGTTTGTTCTAAATATGATCGATATCCAAATCAATGAATCAGACCTCTATCATGGTTGCGAAAATTCAATATTCATTGACAATAATTTTAACTTGTGCTATGGGATACAATATAAGGCAAGTTCAAAGATGTCCCTCTCTCCACACTTTTTGGAACCTTCTCTCGTTGCCTTTGCAAGATAATCTTGTCTTTTTTCAAGGTCTTTGCCACCTGCCATTTCTTTATTACCAAATGCTTTTCCTGCTTATCAATTATGTGAATTAACTAACCAGCGAAGGAGGGGTATCATGGGTGCATGTTATTTGGGAGGGAAAAAAGTAGGCGATGTTTCCTCACCTGCTGAATGCCGGGAAATAGGAGGGACGTGGCAAGAATCTTCTGGCGGAAATGGAGCGTGCTGTCTCAGAGACATCTTAACCCGTGCCCTGGGAGAATCCATCCTCTTATTAGGTGAAACCTACACCTTGGGCCGCGATTTTAAACACCAGATTTTGAAGGAAACTGAGCTTGGCCGACGATTTGTGGGCTACCTGGAGACTCATCTTGACACCACCTTTGGCATCATCCGCGGCAACTTTGGCCTCATTGGCAGGTCCATGGAAACCTGGCTGGCAATCTTGCCCTTTATGCAGGGAATGTTGGAGGCAAACGGCCAAGGGTTATGGCAATATCGACAGGAGTATCATGATAAGGTCCGCTTCACCCGGGACACCTACAGGGTGGTCAGCAAACTGATTAAGGAGATCCGGGAAGTCTCTCCCAGCCAGGAGTATACCCGTATCCTGGATGAGCTGGAACAGGTGCTGAGGCAGTTTGTAGGTCTCACCCCTGCTAAGGCTCTGAAAGTTCTGCAAGGCGGACTCAAGGGGGACTGATCTCACCAGCCTGTCCTGCCTGCTCCCTTTTTGCAACGGGAGGGAACACAATGAGTGCTACCTCGGGATTTGATCTGGCGGTGCAGCTCTCAGAAGGGGTGTTAAATCGCCTTCTGCAGATACTGTACCTCAATGAAGTTTTTCCGCACTCGGTCAAGGAATCTTTCGACCGCTACGGCTTCCAGGGTTCTGCCGATATCGTAGTAAAGCCGCCCTCCCTGAACTTCGAGGTAAATGAGCCCGCCTTAATTAACCCCGTGGAGTTCTGCTTCCCCTTGAAGGCCACCGTCATCCTGGTCTCGCCCCAATCGGAGGCCTTCACCACTGAGGCGGAGCTCAGAGTGACCGCTGAGGTCTACAAAAAAACCGAGCTAGTCAATGGCAAGACCTTCCACTATTTCGACGTCAGTTTCGCTAACATTCCCGACCACCGCTTCAGCTTGACGACTGCCGCTCAGAAGTATCAAATGTATGCCAACCTTTTGAAGTATCTGGTGACGGAAACCTTAAAAACCCAGGTATTATCGGTTCCCCTGGCCCCAGCGGTGCCTGCCGGCAGCGGGCCGGGCCAACCCACCCTGCAATCCATCCAGATGCGGATTTATAACGACACCGGCGCGGCCAACCTCAATTGTCTGGCCCTGTTCATCAATCTCACCGCCAAACCGGAGCCTCAGCCGGTGGTGGAAGTTTTTCTCCCCCAGGAGACTGACTATGCGGTGGCCATATCCACTTCGGTTTTCCAGGAGCAGCTCAGCGAGGTCATGAATGAGAGATTCCCCGGAGGACTGCCGGCGACCCTGCCCGAGGATGACAGCGTCACCCTGGAGTCGATGAATTTCTCAATGGAAAATGGATACATCGCCCTCAGCGGCGAATTCTCCAAAGATGTGGGGTGGGTCTCGGCGGACTGTTCTTTTACTGGCAAAGTCTGGCTTTCCGTGAACCACCAGGGGGATTTGGTGGCCGAGGTCGATAATTTGGAAATTGATGCCCCCGGGTGGGTGGATTTTCTGCAAGCCATCTTACCGATCCTGAACCCGTTAATTGGACCGTTTATTTCCCTGGCCATTGACAGTGCCCTGAGAAAGGGAGTGAGCGGCGGCATCTCCTCCCAATCCCTGGGCTGGTTCAGCAAAATGGCCTTATTTGCCGAGGATCTTCCAGTGGCTGCCACCTCCGGCTCCGGGGATCGGCCAAGAATGCAAGCCAGGAACCGCAAGATAGAGGTGAGACCGGACGCCCTCCTTTTGTCCGGAGCAATAGTCTTTTTCCGCCAGGATGACGAAACCGGCAAGTTTATCGGCAATGCGAGTACGAAAGAACTACATCTCAGGGATGAGGGGGCCTGCAAATGGAGATGGATGATAGGAATAAAGAACGAGCGGCTGTTCGACGGCATCGTCGAGGCTTTGTTCGAAGGCTATAACGGCTGCTGGTATTGCCTCCGCTGGTATGATGCCGACCAATTCCAGGAAAAGGAGACCAATTGATCCTTGCCGCAGCCTTACGGGTTGACATCGGTGACTTAGCATAGAGGACGGACTGATCATAGAGTTGTTGCATCGTGTGGCCATTGCTCTCGGGCCGCGTGACGATCTCGGTAAGGTATTCCCGCACGATGCCTGCGTGCAGGCGCATCAGGGAGCAATATTGGGTCAGGAGGTCATAGCCGGCCGCAGCCTGTACCAGGCCGCGGCCACGGCGCCGACGGCCTTATCGGCCATGCCCAGTTCCTGGCGGCCCGCCAACAACAGAAGGGCCTGGTGCGAAGCAATGCCGAACTGGAACTGGCCAACGTCCAGCGGGACCAACTCCTCAATCTGGTCAGGCTCCATAAAGCCCTGGGCGGCGGCTGGGAGCAGCGCTAAACGCCATCCCTCGGGAGAATCTTTCAATCCTCACCCCCGGCGCCATTATCGGACTGCAGCGCAGAACGCCATTATAACTGCGGCTGGAAAAATCTTCCTAACCTCCTCGTGAAAACTTTACTTCCGATATTATATGGTTATTATATCTTCTATATAATTTAAAAACCATATAATCGGGAGGAAAAGAAAATGCTTTTGAAAAAGAATATCAGGGTGTTATCGGCAACCCTCTGCTTGCTGGCGGCCTTATGCGTGCCTGCCGTGGCAGTGCCGACGGTAAAGGGGACCCTGGAATTGAAAGTCGAACAGGCCACAAGAGGAGCTTTTGGTATTGATGATGCTACTGGCCAGACCTTTCGGGCAGTGATGGAGGCCGTATCCTGCGACGGCTCGGTCTTCCCCGCCGACGGCCGGGCCTGTGTTAACGTGACCAACTTTTTCCTGCAGATCGGTGACACCTCCTGGGATGAGACCATGACACCGCAGGGCCAGCCCCTCATTTTTCAGATTCTCTTCGGTGATGGCAGCGTCAAAGGCTTGGCTGGCGAGATCACCCCTTATGACCCGGCTCATCCTGATCTTCGCTTTTTCCTGCCCAATTCCCCGGGGACGTGGGAGGCCCGGGATCTAATAACCGATCCGCAAACCGGTCGCTCTCGGGATAGAGGCACCATCAGTGGTACGTATACGTCCCAGTTGACCGTCGTGCCGGGACCCGCAGGATTGGCCCTGTTCGGTCTGGGATTGATCCGGCTGCTGACTGGGCAACGTCGGCAAACGGCCACCTAATCCCCGGTTTGGGGCTGCCGGCGGCACCTGCCTTTCCCTGCCGGTAGCCCTACTGTGCACTTCTACCGAAGCAAAGACCACCCCGGCCACGATCAAAGACCATATTGGCCGTCAAACCTATCAGGCCCCTATCCACCGGGAGCTGAAAAAGGGGGAAGCGCCACGTTGACGGCGCCGACACCCAGGCCATCCCAGTGTCGGTTTACCGCAGCCTTAAATTGCGGGGCCATTATCCCCCGGACACCAACGTCGCCGCCCTGAGAACTGAGGTAGTAACCGTACCACTTCTGCCCGAGGGCAAGCCCTCGGTTGGCTGAAGTGTTATGACTTAACCTAATAGAAAATTAACAAAAATAAAGTAGCTTTGTTACATGAAATTAATATCATTTAAAAAATTTTTAAATCTTGCGAAAGTTATCATATGGTGTAAAATTATAATTTCGCATTTTGGGAAAAAAGGCTTTGAAAATTAACCAGTCATCATAAGCCTTCAGCTCACCTGAGATTGTAAAAACCAGTGAAGCAGGCTTCCTTGCATATGCAAGCACCATTTTTTGAACAGAATCAGAATGTTGTAGTTGCTCCGGTGGTTCGTTGCCAGGTGGGTTAGGATATTTTTGGCGGCCTGAGATATGAGCTGCCAGGAAAGGAGCTGACCATGTTGGAAGAATATCCCAAAAGAGTCACCCTTCCTGATGGTCTCACAGTGACCTTGAGACCTATGACGCGTGACGACCAGTATGCTTTGTACAATTTTTTTGTTAATCTGGGAGAAGAAGATCGACGCTATCTCCGCAACGTGGTAACCGATCGCAAGCTCATTGAGAAATGGGCCCGCAATCTGAATTATAATAATGTGTTACCCATCTTGGCGGAGTATGAGGGGCGCATTGTGGCCAATGCCACCTTACACTATCAAACCTTTGGCTGGGGGCGGCATGTAGCCGAGATACGAGTTACCGTGACCCCCGAGTTTCAAGGCCGCCGGCTGGGGGCGACGCTCATCGAAGAGCTCACCGCCTTGGCGGCCAAGGCCAAGGTTAAGAAACTTTTAGCCAGAATTGTCACTGAACGGCAGGGCGTTATCACCGCCTTTCAGAAGGCTGGCTTCACTCAGTTGACGGTCTTAAAAAATTTTGTCAAAGACCTGCACAGTCAGCAATATGCCGACATAGCCCTGCTCGTCAAGGAGCTTCAACCTGCAACCCTCTAGCGAATATTGAGAGTGAGGCAACATATGCAGCAAGTAGTCATTGCCAGCGCCGTGCGGACGGCCATCGGCACCTTCGGGGGCGCATTGCGGGACACCCCGGCGGTGGAACTGGGCGGCATCGTCATCAAGGAAGTGTTGCGCCGCGCCAAGGTTCGGCAGGACAGAGTGGATCTGGTGGTCATGGGGAATGTACTCCAGGCCGGAGAAGGCCAAAATCCGGCCCGGCAGGCAGCCTTGCTGGCGGATATTTCGCAGTACACCCCGGCCCTCACGGTGAACGCCGTCTGCGGTTCAGGGATGGAGGCAGTCATTACAGCCAGCCAAAAGATCCAGACGGGGGCCGCGGAAATTGTCGTCGCCGGTGGCATGGAATGTATGAGCAATGCCCCCTTTGTCCTGCCCCAGGCCAGATGGGGGGCCCGCATGGGGCATGTGCAGGTCCTGGATACCATGATTCATGATGGTTTGTGGTGTTCCTTCGGGGACACGCACATGGGCATCACTGCGGAAAATGTGGCAGCACGATTCCATCTCAGTCGAGAGGAACAGGATGAATTCGCTGCCAAAAGCCAGCAAAAAGCCGAGGCTGCCATCAAGTCTGGCCGTTTTAAGGAAGAGATCGTCCCCATCGAAATTCCTCAAAGGAAAGGCGATCCCATTATCTTTGATACCGATGAATTTCCTCGCTTTGGCACCACCGCCGAAAAACTCAGCAAACTCAAACCGGCCTTTGCCAAAAATGGCACCATCACCGCCGGGAACTCCTCGGGCATCAATGACGGTGCTGCCGCCCTCCTCCTCATGACTGAAGAAAAGGCCTTGAAGATGGGCATCCGCCCCATGGCCAAGATCGACTCCTACAGCGTCCAGGGTTGCGAACCGGAGCTTATGGGCACCGGTCCCATTTACGCGGTCCGCAATGCCATCGAAAGGCTTAAGGAGGAACGGGGCAAAAAAATCGATCTGGTGGAGCTCAACGAAGCCTTTGCAGCCCAGTCCCTGGCCTGCCTCAAAGAACTCCACCTGGACCCCGCCATCGTCAATGTCAATGGGGGGGCCATCGCCCTGGGGCATCCCATCGGCTGCAGTGGCGCCAGAATCCTCGTGACCCTCGTCTATGAGATGCAAAGGCGCAACGTCAATGTCGGGTTAGCCAGTCTTTGCGTCGGGGGCGGCATGGGGTATGCCATGATTGTGGAACGTGGCTGGTATTTTTAGGGGTCTTACCAAAACCCCGCCCTGACTATCAGGAGATTATTATGGATAAACTGTCGGAGATACTGATCAACACCTTTCCCAAAACCATCTCCTTGGATGACGGGACTCCCGTCACCTTAAGGCCTCTCTTAAAGACCGATGAGGCCGACCTGTTGGAATACTTTGCCAGCATAGCACCTGAGGACCGCCTCTGTCTCAAGGATGATGTGACCGATCCCAAAGTCATCGAGAATTGGATCTATGAAATCGACTATGATAACCTCCTCCCCATTATTGGCCTCCACAACGGCAAGATAGTGGCGGACGGCACCCTGCATTTCAACCCCATCGGCTGGACCAGGCATCAGGCGGAGCTGCGGCTGACTACCTCGCCCCAGTTTCGGGTGCGGGGTTTGGGGACGGCCATGCTGCAGAATCTTATTGATATTGCCGTCAAATTGGGACTGGAGCAGATCAGTATTGAGATCCCGCCGCGTCTGGATAAAGCCTTCTACCTGTTTGAAAAGATGGGGTTTAAGGAAGTGGCCAACCTGCGGGGTTTTGTCAAAGATCTGGAGGGGAACGAATCGGACCTGGTACTCATGGTAAAGTATCTCCAGGAATAATACGGCGATTATGATATTGCGCCAGTTCAGAGCGGCCCTGAGCCCCAGGCTCGGAGCCGCTCTTGAATTTCTGAATGTTGCCGCCTGGAATTTCTCATTTTTTGCATTGCAAAGTATTTTCTTGACAATGTCCTGACCACTGCCTAATTTTAGCCAACGCAAAACCAAAACGAGGAAATTGAATGACCGAGCCAAAAACCATCGAGTTAGCCCTTCAGGGGGGCGGCGCGCACGGCGCCTTCACTTGGGGGGTTCTGGACCGCCTGTTGGCAGACGATCGGATTGTGATTGAAGGGATCAGCGGCACCAGCGCCGGGGCTATGAACGCCGTGGTGGTGGCTGACGGACTGGATACCGGCGGCAGGGACGGAGCCAGGCAGGCTTTGAAGAAGTTCTGGTGGGGCGTCCACCAGGCCGGGCTCTATTCCCCCTTTAAGCGGACCTGGCTGGACCGGCTCCTGGGACGCTGGACTCTAGACTACTCGCCGGGCTATCTCTTCTTTGACAATCTCTCCCGCCTGGTATCCCCATACCAGATTAATCCATTCAATCTCAATCCATTGCGGGATCTCATCGCCTCCCTGGTGGATTTCGAACATGTCCGTCATGCCGCCGGCATCAAACTATATGTGGCCGCCACCAATGTGCGCACGGGCATGCCGAAGATTTTCCGGCGCCAGGAGATGACTGCGGACATGGTGATGGCCTCGTGCTGCCTGCCGTTCATCTATCAGGCCGTGGAGATCGACGGCGAGGCCTATTGGGATGGGGGTTATATGGGCAATCCGGCCCTGTATCCTTTGGTCAATGATTGCCAGTCCCGGGATATCGTCATTGTCCAGATCAACCCCATCTATCGTGAGGAAGTACCCCGCAGTGCCCAGGACATTTTCAACCGCATCAACGAGATCACCTTCAATGCCAGTCTGATTGAGGAGGTGCGGGCCCTCGCCCTGCTGAAAGAGCTCATTCGGATGGGCAACCTGGAAGACCAACGGTTCAAGGATGCTTTATTCCACCGGATTCACGCCGATGATGTCCTGAAATCCTTGGGTGTGTCCAGCAAATTTAACACCGAGTGGGAATTTTTAACGTACCTGCATGATGTGGGCTACCAGGCCGCGGCCACCTGGCTGGATCAGAACTACGAAGATTTGGGTAAGCGCTCCACTCTGGATTATGAATCCGTCTACCTGGCCTGGAAGGAAGATAATTTATGTTAGGCATCCTTAGCATTATCGGCGCCCTGGGCCTGCTGATCTATTTTGCCTACCGGGGGGTCAGCGTGGTGATCATTGCGCCCATTATGGCCTCGCTGGCAGTGCTTTTTGCCGGCGAGACGCTGATTTTGGGTGCCTACACCCAGGTGTTCATGAAGGCTACCGGTAATTTCATTATTCTCTATTTCCCTCTCTTTCTGCTCGGCGCCATCTTCGGCAAGCTCATGGACGACAGCGGCTCCGCCCAGGCTATTGCCCAATGGGCGGTTAAGAAGTTCGGCCAGGAACGTTCGATTCTCGTGGTAGTACTCTCCTGCGCCCTTCTGACCTACGGCGGCGTGTCGCTGTTCGTGGTGGCCTTTGCCATCGTGCCCATCGCTGAAATGCTGTTTCGCAACAACGGCCTGCCCAAAAGACTGATCCCCGGAGCGGTGGCCCTGGGCGCCTTCTCGTTTACCATGACCGCCCTGCCGGGGACCCCGGCCATCCAGAACGCCATCCCCATGCCCACCTTTGGCACCACCCCCTTTGCCGCCCCTTTTCTGGGCATCATCGCCGCCGGCATCATGCTTGTCCTAGGGATGCTCTGGCTGAACCACCGGGCCCGCCGTGCGGTAGCCGGAGGAGAGGGCTACGGCGAGCATGCCGATGAGGCACCCCAGGTAGACCGGCGCCTGCGGGTCCACTGTGAGGGTGAAGGTTTTGATATCGGCGAACTCTGCCAGAAGCCGGCCCCCGTCAGTGCACCGGGGATATTCGTAGCCCTTCTGCCCATCGTCGCGGTTATTGGGTTGAACTTTCTCTTCAGTAAATGGATTCTCCCGGCCCTGGATACCTCTTTTCTGGCCCTGCCAGAATACGGGGCCACTGATCTGGGCGCGGTCATCGGCATCTGGTCCATCATTGCTGCCCTGGCGGGTGCCATTGTACTGACTTGGGCGCTCAACCTCCGGAGGTTTGCGGATGTGACGGACAGTATCGATGCCGGGGCCAACGCCTCGGTCATGCCCATCTTTAACACGGCCAGTCTGGTGGGCTTCGGCGCCGTGATTGCCATTCTCCCGGCCTTTGCCGCCATCACCATGGGCCTTTTCCGGCTGGGGGGTGATAATCCCCTGATTTCTCTGGCCCTGTCGGTGAGCGTCCTATCGGGTATCACCGGCTCGGCCTCCGGCGGCATGAGCATCGTCCTCCAGGCGGTGGGGGCCAAATTTACGGCCATGGCCACGGCCGCCGGAATCTCCCTGGACCTGATGCACCGGGTTACCGCCCTGGCCGGCGGCGGCCTGGACTGCCTGCCCCATAGCGGCGCGGTCATTACCCTGCTCCAGATCTGCAACCTCAAGCACCGCGATTCCTATCTCGACATTTTTACGGTTTCCGTAGCCGGGCCGGTCATGGCCCTGATCGTTGTCATCATTGTCGGCACCCTGTTCGGCTCGTTTTAGGCCATGGGAAACATCGTCTATATAAAGTTTGCTGCCGGGCTCAGGCCTCAGCCCTTATCTGATCCCTCGGACACCTGGTCCTCTCCCTGGTCTTTTTTGGGGGGGGACAAGATATCCGTCCAGAAGGACGCTGGCGTCAAACCGGCCATGGCCTTCCGGCTCAGGGTGGAAAGATCCTGGCCTAATTCCAGCCAGGTGCGGAACTGGGCATCCATGGCGCTCTTGTATTTCAGGTAATTTTTGAGGGTCTGTTCCAGGTAATTGTCGAAAAACTCACTCAAGACGCTGTCACCATAGCGGATGAGCAGAGACAGCAGGGAAACCGGCAGCAGCAAGGATTTCTTTTTGGCTTCCTCCAGCACAATCTGGGTGAGGATGAAGGCGGTGACATCCTCCCCGGTCCTGTCATCCCGGATCTCAACCTCCCGCCCCTGTTTCACCAACTCGGCCACCTGGCTCAAGCTCACAAAAGAGCGGGTTTCCGTATCATACAGACGGCGATTGGCATATTTTTTAAGGACTACTTTTTCAGCCATGACGATCTCCTTTGGCTATGAGTATACAATGAATTTGCGCAAGCCGCAATTATAACGTTATGTCTGCGTATTTTTAATGTTATATTATAATTATTTCTAATAATAATATATACTTAATTTATATTGGAAGATCACAGATAAATTTTTGCATCGCAAAATTTTTTCTTGACAGGCCCGACTGCGGCAATTATAATAAAGGAAAATTCAGGCGAACACCGCCGCAAGGAGAACTCTCATGATGGATATGAAAAAATTGGGCCACCAGACAATGGAATTCTACAAAACCGCTTTTGACAACGCTTATGACGCCCTGATGCTGTATCAGGAACAGATGCAGCGCCTGGGCTCCATGTATTGGGGCCAGATGGTCAACTTACCAGAAGAGGCCAAAAAAGACTTGACCGAATGGATGACCGTCTACAAAAAGAATTGCGTCGAGCTCAAAAAGATGGTGGATGACAATTTTAAAGGTCTGGAAACCTCTCTCGCTTAATCCTCTGAACAAGCAGGCGCTTATCCTGCCAGGAGAATGACTATGATGGATGCCAGGAAAATGGGCAAGCAGATGCTGGATTTTTACAAAACTTCGTTTGATAATGCCTACAGTGCCATGATGATGCTCGAGGAGCAGATGGAGCGGATGAGCGCCATGTTCTTAGGGCAAATGGGCAATCTGCCGGAAGAGGCCAAGAAGGGTTTTACCGAATGGACCAAATCCTATAAGAAAAATTGTGAAGATTTCAAAAAGGTGATGGACGACAGCTTTAAAAAATTGGAATCTTTCTTTGTGGAACCGGAGAAGGCCGAAAAGAGCAAAACTGCCTAATGATAGTCGGAGACAGTGCGGCATGCTGACCGGCGGCATGCCGCACTGCGATCTTCTTTGAACTTTCTCAACCACGAACAATCTCAGATCCTTCCTTAAACCCGATGGATTTTTCGGCTTCTCAGGAGTTCAGCATGTCCGAGTCAAAAACTGCGACTCACCAGGTGAACAGCCTGGCTCCAACCCCGGTAGATTTAGACCCCCAAAAAGCCATGGAGGTGCAGGCCAAAATCATCTCCGCCAGCCTTGATCAGGCCCGCATGTTGCAGACCTATTGGCTGGGGCTCAGTCGGTATATCACCGATTTTATGGCGCCGGCGTTTTCTGCCCTGGAATCTTTCAGCGCGGTGGAGAGCGAAAAACTCGAGGAGCATCCCCCTGATGAAACAATCAGGGATTATGCCGGTCTTCTGGAATTTAACCTGCGCCTGGCGCAGCAGGGCCTGACCCATGGCATGAAGGCCCTGAGCGATTTTCACACCCATCAGGTGGAACAGGCTTTCCGGGCCTGGCACAATACCGTCGCGCCTCATAAGGGTGAAGACATTGCCACCTTCATGGCCAAGCAAGCACGTTTGATGCAGCTGGTGGTCCATGAATATCCCCAGGCCATCCGGGCCATAGAGCCGGAGTATGGCTTTCATTTTGATGACGGCAATTACATCAAGACGGCTGAGACTGACCGCTTCTATCTTTACCAGGTGCTGCCCCGGGATAAATCGGTAAGGGTGCGAAAAAAGGGCAAACCTATTGTGATTATCCCGCCGTATGTGCTGGGGGCCAATATTCTGTCCTTTCTGCCCGGGGAGGGCAAGAGTTTTGTCCACTGTTTTGCCAACCAGGGCATACCTACCTACATCCGCATTGTCAAAGATATCTATGCCAACCCGGCAGTCCAGGAGATGACCGGGGAAGAAGATTGTTTGGACACCAAATTTTTCCTGGAGCAGGTCAAGGCGGCCCATAATCGGCCGGTTACCCTCTGCGGCTACTGCCAAGGCGGCTTTACTGCGGTGGTGAATTATCTGTCCGGGGAATTGGACGGCCTGGTGGATGCTCTCATCACCAGCGTGGCCCCCATGGATGGCACCCGCAGCAAAAGCCTCTCTGAGTTTTTGGCCCAGATTCCCAAGCGGTTTGATGATATTGCCTTTGCCATCAAGACCCTGCCCAACGGCAACCGGGTGGTGAACGGCAAGCTCATGAGTTGGGTCTACAAACTCAAGAGTATGGAGAAGGATAACCCCCTGGTCTCTTTCATCCGGGACCTGAAGCTGTTTGAGCGGAATCTGAAGATCAATAAGACCGCCGCTGCCATCAATTATTGGTTACAGTACGATCAAACCGATCTGCCCCTGGAAATCTGTAAGATGAGCTTCGCCTCTTACACCATCCCGGTGGCTGCAGACGGCACCCTGCCGGTTAAACTCTTCGGTCGCTCCTTGAATTTTAACCGTGTCAAGGAAAAAGGCCTGAAATGGCTCATCTGTATTGCAGAAAAAGATGACCTGGTGGAAAAGGAGTCGGCTCTGGCCCCCCTGGATTGGGTGGAAGCGGAAGTGGCCGTCTTTCCCAAAGGACACGTGGCCATCGCCACGAGTTGGTCTCTGCCCACCACGGAATGTGCTCTGGACCGGTGCTTCCTGAATTACCGGGGGCCGGTGCGTTTCCATCTGGATTTAGAGGCCGAAGCCGACAAGAGCAAACCGCCCGCCGCCAGAGTTCCCCGGAGCAAACCCGGGACCGGGGTAAAGACCGCGGCGGTCGCAACTGGAGTGGGAGAAACTCTCCCGGAACCGGCAGTGGCAGCCGCAAAGCCCGAAATAATCGCCGGAAATTCGCCTTCGATAACAGAATACGGAACCGAAGCGACCCCGGAGGTGACCGGGCCACCTGAGTCTCATCAGGAATCCCCGACTTCCCTGACTGGAGATGTCCCCAAGAAGGAGGCTGAATGAACCGGCATTTTTTGGAGTTTTGGGGCAAGGCCCTCCTGCAGGCGGCCCAGAGTCAGAAGCAATTGGAAGATCTGGCCAAATGGTGTCAGCGGGGCGTCATGAGTTTCCGGGATTTCACCCAGATCTTTAAAACTGCCTACGGCCTGGATCAGGTGGCAGAGAACAGTCCGGATTTCATTGCCCTGTGGCAGAAAGCGGAAGAAAACTTTCGGGAATCTTTCAATGAATATCTCAACATCCTGGGAGTGGTCCCCCGGGAGGAGTATGCCGCCTTGGCCCGGCGGTTTGAAGACGCTCAGGCAAAACTGGCGGAACAGGAAGAAACCATTAAACACCTGCGCCGTCTGCTGGAAGATAAGGGCCTGGGTCTGGAGGCCACTTCCATGGAATTTCAAAGGCTTATCGAAAAACAGGGCGAGCAGTTTCAGAAATTTTTACAGGGTCTGGGTGAGGCCATAAAACCTGAAGTCAATCAGGCCTGAGGTGAGTCAGCTTCGCATAAGCAGCAGGTCTATAAGGAAAGGTGTATTTTATCTCAATGAGAGGAAGAGCATTATGCTGACTATAAAAGATGCCGTGGCAGTAATCACCGGCGGCGCCGGGGGTATCGGCGAGGAACTGGCGAAATATTGGGTGCAGCAGGGCGGCAAAGTGGTGCTGGGAGACATCAGCGCCGAGGGCCTCGGTAGAGTAGAATCTGAGATTAAGGCCATGGGCGGCCAGGTGGCTACCCAGGTCTGCGACACCACCAAGGAAGAGGATTGCGCCAAGCTGGCTGATCTGGCCATCGAGAAATTTGGCAGTATTAACTTGGTGGCCCCCTGTGCCGGTATCATCCGGGACGGTCTGCTGGTGGCCCCCGACAAGGAAACGGGCAAGGTGACCAAAAAAATGGCCCTGGATAATTTTCAGGCGGTCATCGACATCAACCTGACCGGCGTTTTTCTCACCGTCCGGGAATGCGCCGAACGGATGATCAATAACGGCTGCCGCGGCCTCATCTGTCTGTTCTCCTCCACCGGCTCCTTGGGCACGGCCGGTCAGATTAATTACTCTTCCACGAAAGCCGCCATGAGCGTCATGCCCAAGGTGATCACGGCGGAATTTTTCCGGCGAGGACTGGCCGATAAGATCCGTTGCGTAGCCATTGCCCCGGGTTACGTCGGCACCCCCATGGTCAAGGGCATGAACCAGAAGGCCTTGGAAAATATTTTAGGACAGGTGCCCATCGGCCGCCTCATCGAGCCGGCGGAGGTCGCCTCCCTTATCGGCGAACTCTACCGCAATGAGGCCTTGGCTGGAGATACCTTTTTTATCCATGGCGGCCTGCGGTTGGGCTCCAAAGGCTAACTTAATTTTTATCTCAGCGCATTACGTTCTCCTGCTCCAGAAAATGGCCCCGGCCGGTGATACGGCCGGGGTCTTGTCTTGCCCCATCCCCAAAATCATTGCTCGATGGCAAAGCAAGCAAGTCCCCTGCCTGAGTTCCGGATATGTTGTTATATTTTGGGGTCTTTTTTACTTGTTGCGATAACTTCTTCAAAGTTGTGTATGTCAAGTTCTGCAAATTGGTCATGGCATTTTGGGCGCGTTCTTTTTCAAGGGCTATTCATGTCTGCCCACCGAGACGATGGCTCTGATGGCAGTCTAATAATTTTTACCGCTCCTGCTGTAACTCCCTTTTTGCCGGGGGCTGCCGGAGTCGGGGGCAAGTCAAGCCGTCGGGAGGAGGCAGAGGTGGGCTTGCAAGCCGCCGGCCGGGCCGCCCTCGGGGAACCAGCCACGTTCCCCCGGCCAAGGCTTGCGGCCACCGGTCTCCCGTTCTTCAGGCTAACGCCCCGGGCCTGCCAGATTCTGGCCTCCGTTTCAAGCTGCCAAACTGAGCTGCAGTTGGCGCAGTTCCTTCAAAAGGTCCATGTTGAGATAGCGGTTCGCCTCCAACCACTGCTCATGAGTCTCTGCCGCCAAAGCCCGGATTAACCGCAGACAACTGGCCGCATTGGGAAAAAGCCGCCGCGTCCGCCGTTTGATCTCTTCGTTGAACCTTTCCAGCATGTTGGTTGACTTCAGATGCTTGTGATGCGGCAGTGGCAAGCGATAGAAAGTAAGGGTCTCGCCGATATTTTCCTTTACCCACTCGCAGAGCTTGGGGTATTTTTTCCCCAACGCTCCAGCCATGGGGCCAGGTCCTTCTGGGCCTCGCTGAAATCCCGGCGGTCATAGAGCCATCGCAGTTCTTGCAGACAGTCGTCTTGGACCTTCCGGGGCAAATGATCCAGGGCATTCCTTAAAAAACGCACAGAGCAGTGCTGGCAGCACGCCTCGGGAAACACTGCCGCAATAGCTCGTTACTCTTCGGTAATGGCTTTCACTTTCCGGGGCGAGACTCCTTGCCCATACATCTCGGCCAAGGCCGCTACCAGCGCCTTTTCTGACCTCTGGTATCTCAAACAGCTGGGTGGAAAAATTCCCCTGACGATCCTGGGGCACCCGCAATTCCAACTTCCCTACCCTGGTCACTAAAGAACGCCGATAATATCCAGCTCGATATCCAGACGCCCCTGGCATTCTCTCTCCTTTCTCCGCCCCTAAGGTCTCGGTCATCTCCTGCTCCAAGACCTCCTGGAGCACTTCCCGCAGCAGATCCTTGCAACAGTCTCTGTCACCAGTAAGAATCTCTTGCAGATTGAACTTTCCCCTCGTACACTTCTTCTGGGTCAGGGCATTTCCTCCATTGCGATGGATAAGGTGATCGCTCTTGATACAACGTCTATGCCATGTCCTTATTTTTTTTGGCAACCCCTTTTTGCAGAACTTTTTTTACATTACCCATCTCAGATAACTCGCTTTGCTGGGGTTATTGCTATGTAATTGCCATTAATTACAAAAGTCACCTGCGAATCATGAAAATCAAGGTCGCAGCCTCTGGCTGCCTTTGGCGGGCACTTAAGGCCCGCCCCACTAGCAAAGAACCAACTACGAACTTTATTTTTTAATAAATGCAAGGAGTCTGCTGGATGGGCCTGGTTCGAGCCATATCCAGGGCAATCTTGACTTGCAAAGGAGCGGCGGGGGGCCAAGCCCTCTCCTTCCATCCCTGCGGCTCACCGTCATTAAGCGGCTTGCCGGCTCTGCTGCCGTCGCTTTAGGGCCTTGCGTAATTCCTCGCTGAGGAGGAGCAGCAGGGCTCCGGGGGCCAATCCCAGCCATTGGGTCCAGTCCAGGGGATAGGTGCCGAAAAGGTCTTGCAGCCAGGGCAGGTAGAATAGGGCGGCGATCAGGGGGAGGTTGCCGAGCCAGGCGCCGATGAGCAGCCAATTGCCCCGCAGGCCCAGATGCAGGGTCGAGGTCAGGTCAGTGCGGCAGCCCCAGAGATTGCCCATCTGGGAGACGATGATGGCGGCAAAGCAATAGGAGGTAGCCAATAGATACAACGGCCCCGAATCCGCCATGGCCATTCCCGGGCGCCAGCCGCTCTGCCAATAAATCCAGAAGAAGGCTGTGAGTGCCACCGCCGCCTCCAGGGGGCCTAAAAATAAATAGGCCCTTTTCATCACCGGCCAGGCCAACAGCCGCTCCTGGCGAGCCCGGGGGGGCCGAGCCATTACTCCCGGCTCCGGCGGCTCCGCCGCCAACGCCAGGGCCGGGAGGATATCTGTTCCCAAATCAATGGCCAGTACCTGCATGACGGTCAACGGCAAAGGAAGGCGGAAGAGCACATAGGCAATAAATGGCATCAACTCGGCAATGTTGTGCGTTAAGATGTAGATGATAAACTTCTGGATATTGCTGAAAATCGCCCGTCCCTCCTCGATGGCGTTGACAATGGTGGCGAAGTTGTCGTCCAGCAAGATCAGGTCGGCCGCCGCTTTGGCCACTTCCGTGCCGCCCAGCCCCATGGCAATGCCGATGTCTGCGGCCTTCAGGGCCGGGGCGTCATTGACGCCGTCGCCGGTCACCGCCACCACCTCCTGCATCTCCTTTAAGGTCATCACCACCCGCAGTTTCTGGCGCGGCGTCATCCGGGCCAGGATCAGCTCCGGTGCGGTCAGCAGTGATCTCAGCTCTTCCTGGCTCAGTCGCTCCACTTCCGGGCCTTCCCAGATTGGGCCGGCGGCACCGCGGTCCAATCCCACCAACCGGCCGATGGCCCTGGCAGTCGTCGCTTTGTCGCCGGTAATCATGATAAGGCGGATGCCGGCTTGCCGGCAGCGCTCCACCGCCGCGGGAACCTCCGGTCGCGGTGGATCCAGCAACCCTACCAGCCCCACGAAGATCAGATCATTTTCTATCTCTGGGCCCATCTCCTCCCTGACCGCCGCCGCTGCCAAAGGCCGGTAAGCCAGGGCCAGGACCCGCAGGGCCTCTCCGGCGTAAGCTTCCACCCGGGCCGCCACTTCCTGGCGCGGCGTCTCCCACAGAGGTTCACTTTTTTCTCCTGACAGATAGCGGCTGCAGCGGGGGAGGATAATCTCGGGGGCGCCTTTCACCAGGGCCAGTACCTCCCCGTTGGGAAGGCGCTGGATGACCGTCATCCTCTTACGTTCCGCTTCAAAGGGGATCTCGGCCAACCGTTCCGTCCCCACCTCGCTCATCCCCCGCTCTTGAGCAAAACGCTTCAGGGCAATCTCGGTGGGATCGCCGTGGTCCAGGGTTTTAGATCCTTCTCTGCCGATCTCGGCGTTATTGCAGAAATAGGCCACTTCCAACCAATGTCGCGCCGGCGTGGGGTCCCATAGAGCATTTTTCCCTGGCCCCTCCTGGTTGGGGAGCAGATCCTGGCCATTGAGGTACACTCGCTCCACCCGCATCCGGTTCTGGGTCAAGGTCCCCGTCTTGTCCGTACAGATCACGGTCGCGCTGCCCAAGGTCTCCACTTTGGTCAAGGTGCGCACCAAAGCTCGCCTTTGGGCCAATCTTTGGCTGCCCATGGCCAGGGCCAGGCTTACCGTTGGCAATAAACCTTCCGGCACCATGGCCACCAGAATACCGATGCCGAAAATTAGGCTCTCCCAGAATGGCCGACCCAGCCAGCGGTTGAGGCCGAAAAACATCACCCCGATGATCGTTACCAGGACCGCGATGATTTTGCTGGCCCGATTAATCTCCTGTAGGAGCGGGCTGCTCTGGGGTTTAATGGCCGTGGTTAAATGCGCCACTCTGCCGAATTCCGTGGCCGGCCCGACGGCAAAAACTACTGCCCGCCCTGAGCCCGACAGGATATTCGCCCCGGCAAAAACCAGGTTCGGGCTCTCCAGCATCACTCCGGTCTCCGCCGCCGCCGTCCGGCTCCTGGGATCTGCCTCCCCGGTCAGCGCCGCCAGATTGATCTGTAATCGTTGACACTCCACCAGCCTGGCATCCGCCGGCACCTGATCTCCTTCCTCCAACAGAACCACCTCGCCGACAACCACTTCCGCTGCGGCTATCTCAACCTTCTTACCCCCCCTGATGACCCTGACCTTGACCGGCAATAGTCGCCGTAAGGCCGCCATGGCCTTTTCAGCCCGATATTCCTGGAAAAAGGCGAACAGGGCATTGACACAGATTACCGCGATGATGGCCACCCCCAAAGTTATCATCTCAGGATCGGGATTGAGATAATTGAGCAGGAAACAGAGCCCTGCCGCCAGCCACAATAACAGGGCCAGAAAATGGGTAAATTGCCCCAACAGATGCTGCAGCAACCTCGGTTTGGCCTCGGATTCCAGGATATTAGGCCCGAAATGGCCTCGTCTTTCCTCAACCTCCGCCTCGGTCAAACCCGCCGGGGAGGTCCCCAGAGCCCGATAAACTTCTGCTGGCGGCAATTGGTGAATCTGCATGGCTCTTTTCTCAAACCCCGGGACGCAGTACCATAAGGTCACAGGGCGTACGTACCATCAAAGTCTCTACCGGGCTCTCCCTCAGCAGTCGGGCCTGCCAATCCCGTTGGTCTGCTCCGGCAATGATGAGATCGTGATGCCGGGCCGCAGCCTCCCGCAAGATTACGGCTCCGACATCCTTGCCGGCCAATCCCCGCACCGTCGGCGTAATGCCGTCCGCCTGAAGCATCTCTACCAGCTCCCCGGCCGCCTGCCAGGCTGCCCTCTCCAACTCCGCCGCCGCCGCCCGAGGTTTTATTGCCGTCTGAACCTGCAGGATTTTCACCTGGGCCTGGTAGTGGTGAGCCAACCTGGCTACCAGGTAGGCCTTTTCCGGGAAGAAGCGCCGGTCTCCCCCCCGGATCGGCACCAGCAGCCGTTGGGGGCGAGCCAGTCGCCCCGGATTGACCACTCGCACCACGAGCACCGAACAGGATAAAGCCGCCATCAGACGACTGCCGGCCGTCGCTACGAAGAAATGCCGCCGCTGATCGGCATGTCTGGCCGCCGCCATCACCATATCCACCCGGCGGGTCGCCGCCAGGCGCTGGACCACCCGGATAAAATCCCCTTTCTCTGCAAAGATCGCCACCTCCACCCCTGAGTCCGCCCCCCGCTCGGCGATCCTGGCCAAGGATGCGGCAATCACCTCCTGCTTCCGTTCCTCTTCCCGGCCTTCCATCACTCCCAGAACATCCATTTCCGCTCTGCAAGCCGCGGCCAACTGCACGGCATAAGCCGCAGCCGCCTCGGCATTAAATGAGCCGTCCACCGTCATCAAAATCCGACGATACGGTATGCTCATCTCCCGGCCCCCTGTCCCGGTCCACCCCTTCCTTTGTTATCTATTCCTCAGGTCGAGATAACGGCTTCCCGGAGGTTAGTCCAACTCTTCGAACGGAATTCCGCCGCAATCCTGCCGCCGTCTGGGACACAAATTGAACTCTGCTTCGATAAATAACATCATACAAGCCTTGATGGCAATGGTTCGGCCAAAATCGAGAAAAATAAATTGCTTGGTCAGGCCGACGACTCAATAGACCGAGATGGAGATAACAGACCAGGGGCACCCAATGGTTCCGGCAAGGTTCGGGCGAGCTGTCTGGAATGGAAATTCGGGGGATGCTAGCCGAAGCGGCTGGATGGGCGTGATCAACCACGCCTCTGCGATGGAATCTTTCCCCTTCGCCCCCGGCCGCCTGATCCGGCTTGGAATTGATGGATTATTAACTTGAATGCCGGGAAAGACCATGATAACTTATAGATATTAGTTGGAAAATAAAGTTCGTAGTTCATGGTTCGTAGAGATTAGAGGGGAGTCCGCAGGGCCAGCATCCTTGCCGGCCCCGGCCCCCC
>Ga0067045_1002625_pt1 | contig 62571 bp, 59 predicted proteins | sample TerdegcTABiofilm_FD_59184 | JGI IMG/M metagenome (GOLD analysis project Ga0067045, IMG submission 59184) | Combined Assembly of (Gp0054472, Gp0054536) Wastewater bioreactor microbial communities from Singapore -Terephthalate degrading...
ACCCGGCCGGTCAGCCTCAAACTGTCGTCAAGCAAAGTATCGTCCAAATCTGCGGCAACTAGTTTAAAATTTGACATATGTCCCCCATTGCTGTATCAGGTATTTTATCCAAATAATCTAACATATTCCAAGGAGATGTACGATTCTCTTACTCCATCTTTTGACTACTGCCTGCCCAGCAGTTTACTACCCTATTTACTACCCTATCCTGGAAACAACTTTACCTGGGAAGGGTGGTTGTCCCGAGTGAGCGACTTGCGCAGCGCCGGTAACAGCACCCGGCGAAGCGAGGAAGCGAAATTGGGGGCGCGGACAGGACGTCCGCGCCAGCCTTCACCGAGCCAGGACGGCGAGTTGAAGGCGGCCTAATTTCGCCCGAAGCAAGCCCTGGTGCTGTCGGCGCGAAGCACCGGAGCGAACAGGAACAACCACCCTTCCCTCGACCTATTTTCATCCTCTGTTGGTGCCGCATAAGCGGCATGGGAGTCTATCTGTGAAAAAATTCATAGACGGCCCGGGCGGCTTTTTTATTCATCCCCTTGACCGCAGCCAGTTCTTCTAAGGATGCTTTCTCAATCTCCTGGATACTGCCGAATGCCTTCAGCAGGGAGCGCCGCCGCACCGCCCCGATGCCCTCCATTTCGTCCAGCAGCGACTTCAGTCCGGCCCTGCTTCTCAGGTTCCGGTGGTAAGTTAAAGCAAAACGGTGCGCTTCGTCCCGCAAGCGCTGCAGCAATTTGAGCGCCCGGGATTCCCTTGGCAGAACCACAGGGTCCGGCTGCCTTTCGCCGAAGAGAAGCTCCTCCTCCTTGGCCAGGCCGTAAACAGGTATGCCGGTAAAACCCAGTTCGCGCATGACACAAAGGGCAGCGGAAAGCTGTCCTTTTCCGCCGTCCACAATTACCAGGTCCGGCAAACGGTGAAATTTTGCATCTTTGCCTGAAATCTGTCCCGTGCGCAGAAGCTCACGCTCTTCCTGCGCGCGCGTAAAGCGCCGCCTTATTACCTCCCGCATGGAGGCAAAGTCATCCGGCCCTTCCACGGTGCGAATTTTGAAGCGGCGATACTGATCTCTGGCCGGTTTCCCGCTTTCAAAAACAACCATCGAAGCAACGCTGTCAGCACCCTGCGTGTTTGAGATGTCGTAACACTCCAGCCGGTGGGGCGGCCGGTCAAGCCCCAGCGCGCCGGCCAGTTCATCCAGGGCTTCCGCGGCGCTGTCCCGGCCAGCGATTTCCAGGTTCTGCACCTGCTCCAGGGTTAAAAGAGCATTTTGGGCAGCCATTTCTACTAATTTCTTTTTTTCTCCGCACCGCGGTGTTCTCAGGAAGACTTTTTCCTTTTTGTTTCCTGCAAGCCACTCCTCAATAACTGCTTTTTCTTCCTTTATGTCTTCAGACAGAAGCACTTCCCGTGGAATAAAATCAACACCGTTATAATACTGCTTGATAAAAGAGGCAAGCACCTCGGAGCGGCTCAGGCCTTCTGTGCCCTTCAGCATAAAATGCTCCCGCCCGATCAATTTGCCGCCCCGCACAAAAAATATCATGATACAGGCTTCATCGAAAGCCCGGGCCATGGCCATCACGTCTTGATCCTCAAACCGGCCGGAGATGATCTTTTGCTTTTCAACCACTTCCCGGACAGCCTGCAGCTGATCCCGCAATTTGGCAGCCCGCTCAAATTCCAGGTTATCAGCAGCTTCTTTCATCCTGGCAGCCAGGCGTTTAACCAGGTGCTCCTGCCGCCCTTCAAGGAAAAGGCAGACTTCATTGATCATCGCCCGGTAGGTTTCCCTGTCCACAAGGCCGCAGCACGGGCCCAGGCAACGTTTAATGTGGTAGTTCAGGCAAGGCCTTTCCCTGGCTGCCGGCTCCCGCTGCTTACAGGAGCGGAAAGGAAATATCTTCTTCAGCAGCCGGAGGGTTTCATTTACCGCCCCGGTACGGGTGTACGGCCCAAAATACCTCGACCCGTCATTAACGCGCCGCCGGGTGATCTGCACCCGCGGAAAGTCATCGCCCAAAGTGACTTTCAGATAAGGGTAGCTCTTGTCATCCTTGAGCAAAACATTATAACGGGGACGGTTTTCCTTGATCAGGTTCTGCTCCAGGATCAGCGCCTCCACCTCGGAATCAGTGACAATGAAATCCATATCGGCCACTTTTTCCAGCATCAGCTTTGTCTTCGGCTGGTGTCTGGCGCCAGGCTGAAAATACGAGCGGACGCGGTTTCTCAGCGAAACCGCCTTGCCGACGTAAATTATTTCACCGCCGGCATCCCGGTAGAGATAAACCCCTGGACTGTCAGGGAGAAGCTTTAGTTTTTCTTCCAGCTGCATCTAACCACCGTTTCCCCAATTTTTTACATCGCCGGCAGTGCTTCTTCCTCTTTCTGCCACAACCTGTCCCCCTGCCGGGGTCCCTTTGCAAGCGCTTTTTTCAGAAATTGACCGGTATAAGACCCCGGCACCGCTGCTACCTCTTCCGGGGTGCCGGTGGCCACTACCCACCCACCCCTGTCGCCTCCTTCAGGGCCCAGGTCAATGACATAGTCGGAAGTCTTAATCACGTCCAGGTTATGTTCAATCACCACCACTGTATCCCCGGCCTCAACCAGCCGGTGCAGCACTTTCAGCAGCCGGTCGACATCTGCGGTATGCAGTCCGGTAGTGGGTTCGTCCAGAATATAGAAGGTCTTGCCGTTGGACCGCCTGGACAGCTCCGTAGCCAGTTTTACCCGCTGGGCCTCGCCGCCGGAAAGAGTGGTGGCCGGCTGCCCCAAACGGATGTATCCCAGGCCGACATCCTGCAGAGTCTTCAGCTTACGGTAAATTCTCGGGATTTGCCCGAAGAACTCCACCGCCTGATCCACCGTCATGTCCAGCACATCGGCAATATTTTTACCTTTGTAACGGACCTCCAGGGTTTCCCGGTTGTAGCGCCGTCCTTTGCATACTTCGCAGGGTACATACACATCGGGCAGGAAGTGCATTTCGATTTTGATGATGCCATCCCCCTGGCAGGACTCGCAGCGCCCTCCTTTGACGTTAAAGCTGAAACGCCCGGCCTTGTAGCCGCGCATCTTCGATTCCGGCGTCAGGGCAAAAAGTTCGCGGATATCGTTAAAAAACACCGGTATAGGTGGCCGGGTTGGACCGGGGTGTGCGCCCGATAGGAGACTGGTTGATATCAATTACCTTGTCCAGATATTCAAGACCGCGGATGCCCCGGCAGCGCCCGGGCTGAATCCTGGCCCGGTGCAGCTCCTGTGCCAGTTTCCTGTACAGGATATCATTTACCAGAGTGCTTTTGCCAGATCCGGACACTCCGGTCACGCAAATAAACACACCCATCGGGAATGACACGTCAATATTTTTCAAATTATTTTCTGAAGCGCCCTCCACCACCACCGCCTTGCCGTTGGGCCGGCGGCGGAAAAGAGGCACCGGGATGGCCTTCTTCCCGCTCAGATACTGGCCGGTTATAGAATCCGGGTTGCTGGCTATATCCTGATAGGCACCCGCCGCCACCAGCCGCCCGCCGTGCGCTCCGGCCCCAGGGCCGATGTCAATTATATAGTCCGCGGCCAGCATCGTTTCTTCATCATGTTCAACAACTATAAGCGTATTGCCGAGGTCCCGCAGGCGCTTTAATGTCTGGATCAGGCGCTGGTTGTCCCGCTGGTGCAGCCCGATACTGGGTTCATCCAGGATGTAAAGCACTCCCATCAGGCCTGATCCGATCTGAGTGGCCAGCCTGATCCGCTGCGCCTCGCCGCCTGAGAGTGTCCCCGCCCCTCGGTCCAGGGTGAGGTAATCCAGCCCCACATTGACCAGAAAGCCCAGGCGTTCGTTGATCTCTTTCAAAATCTGCCCGGCAATCATCCTTTCCCGGCCGGAGAGATCCAGTCCGTTAAAAAATTCCTGCGCCTCCAGCACGGAGAGCTGGGTCACTTCATTAATGGACCGGCCCCCTACTTTCACAGCCAGCGCCTCCGGCTTGAGCCGGGCACCGCCGCAGGCGGGGCAGGAACGGCTGCTCATAAAGCGCTCAATCTCTTCCTTCTGGTGCTCGGACGCAGTTTCTTTATAGCGTCTGGCCAGGTTGTTGATAACTCCTTCAAAAGGCACATACATCTCGTGCCTGCGGCCGTATAAATCATTTTGCAGGCTGAAATGGATCCTCCTGCCGCCTGTACCGTACAGGACTACGTCCAGGTGTTCCGGCGCCAGTTCATCCACCGGGGTATCCAGGCTGAAGCCGTATTGCCGGGCGATTTCCTCCAGAATCTGGTAACCACTACCCCCCCCCTGGTCCAGCCTTCAATCGCCCCACCGGAAATGGACTTGCGCCGGTCGGGGATCACCAGATCCGGATCGATTTCTCTTTTTATCCCCAGGCCGGTGCACTCCGGGCAAGCCCCCGTATGGGCTGTTAAATGAGAAAAGGCGCGGCGAGATTTCCGTAATACTGATCCCGCAATCTACACAGGCGAAGTTCTCGCTGAAAGTGATCTCTTTCCCGCCGTCAACCGCCGCCACCGCCAGACCGCCACCCTGCTTGAGTGCGGTTTCAAGCGAGTCCGCCAGCCGCCTCTCGAAACCCGGCCGGACAATAATGCGGTCTACCACCAGTTCGATGGTATGCTTTTTATTTCTGTCAAGCTTTATTTCTCTGGAAACGTCCAGCACCTCGCCGTCCACCCTGACCCGGACGAAACCGTTGCGGCGGATATCCTCAAATATTTTTGCGTGCTCGCCCTTCTTGCCGCGGATCACCGGCGCCAGGATCTGAAGCCGCGTGCCCTCTTGAAGCGAAGCCAGCTGGTCCACCATCTGCTCCACAGCCTGCCGGGTAATCGGTTTCCCGCAGCGGGGGCAATGGGGCCGCCCCACCCTGGCGAAAAGCAGCCGCAGGTAATCATAAATTTCTGTTACCGTGCCTACTGTAGAGCGCGGGTTGTGACTGGTGGTTTTCTGATCAATGGATATAGCCGGGGAAAGCCCTTCGATGTAATCCACATCCGGCTTATCCATCTGCCCCAGAAACTGCCGGGCATAAGCTGAAAGAGACTCTACATAGCGGCGCTGCCCTTCGGCATAAATTGTATCAAAAGCCAGTGAAGACTTACCCGAACCGGAAAGACCGGTGATTACCACAAACTTATCCCGCGGGATCTCAACATCTATATTTTTCAGGTTGTGGACACGGGCGCCTTTGACTAAAATCCTGTCGCGCATTATACTTCCTTCATCTCTCAATCTCTGGTGGGGGTATAGCGTTATCACCGCTCACTCCAGTGCTTCACACCGGACAGCACTTGCAGCTAGCTTCGAGCTAAACCAGGCCGCCCAATTATACCACCCTGCTCACGCTCGTTTCTATCTTGAAAATAGAATTTACCCGGGCAGGGTATTGTCCCTGTTCACTCCGGTGCTCCCGCGTAAGATGCGCACCAAAGCTCGCGTCGGGCGAAATTGGTCCGCCTTCAACTCGCCGTCCTGGCTCGCTGAAGGCTGGCGCATACGTCCTGTCCGCGCCCCCAATTTCGCTTCCTCGCTTCGCCAGGTGCTGTTACCAGCGCTACGCAAGTCGTTCACTCGGGACAACCACCCTTCCCCCGGCTATTTTCATCCTCTGCTGGTGCCGCGCCAGCGGCATGTATGTCTATCATCTTGCTCTCATAGTTTTAACAATCAACAGAACCAGCACCGCTCGCGGCAGGATCCGGTATAGCCGGAATGATCTCCTTCTCGCCCCTGAGCTGGAGCCGCAGTTCGATAATCATATCCCTCAACTGGGCCGCCCGCTCAAAGGCAAGCTGGCGCGCCGACTCCCGCATTTCTTTTTCCAGGGAAGCAATCCGCTTCTTTAGTTCGGCCCTGGTCATCTTCTTCGTCAAACGCGGGCCGGCTTCATATAACGCCCGCGGCTCCGCCGCCCTGGTGGCCTCAATCACGTCCCGCACCGCCTTCCGGACGGTTTCCGGAGTAATCCCGTGCTTGCGGTTATACTCCATTTGTATTTTACGCCGGCGCTCTGTTTCCCTGATCGCCGCGTCCATAGAACCAGTTACCCTGTCCGCGTACATGATCACCTTCCCTTCAGCGTTGCGTGCCGCCCGGCCGATGGTCTGGATCAAGGAACGCTCGGAACGCAGGTAGCCCTCTTTATCGGCGTCGAGGATGGCCACCAGGCTCACCTCGGGGAGATCCAGGCCCTCTCTTAGAAGGTTGATTCCCACCAGAACGTCAAAAACCCCAAGCCGCAAATCACGCAGTATTTCCATGCGTTCGATGGTATTGATATCCGAGTGCAGGTAGCGCACCTTTATCCCCATTTCACGGAAGTAATCGGTGAGGTCTTCGGCCATCTTTTTGGTTAAAGTAGTTACCAGCACTCTTTCCTGCCGCCGCACCCGCCGGCGTATTTCTTCCAGAAGGTCGTCAATCTGCCCCCGGGTGGGGCGGACAGAGATTTCCGGATCTACCAGCCCCGTGGGACGGATAATCTGCTCCACCACCTGAGCGCTGTTCTTCAGCTCGTAATCCCCTGGTGTGGCAGAAGTATAAATAACCTGGTTTATGCGTTCTACAAATTCCGAAAATGTCAGCGGGCGGTTGTCGTAAGCGGAGGGCAACCGGAAGCCGTGCTCCACCAGGGCACGCTTGCGGGAGCGGTCCCCCTCGTACATGCCGCCCACCTGCGGGATAGCCACATGTGATTCGTCTATAAACATAATATAGTCTTTGGGAAAATAATCTAGCAGGGTATACGGGGGCTGCCCCGGTTTCCTCCCGGTCAAATGCCGGGAATAATTCTCAATCCCGCTGCAGAACCCCATTTCCTGCATCATTTCTATATCATAGCTGGTGCGTTGCTCCAGGCGCTGAGCCTCAAGAAGCTTGCCTTCCGAGCGCAGCTCAGCCAGACGCTCCTCCAGTTCAGCTTTTATTGAAACAATAGCCCGCTCCATCCTGTCTTTCGAGATAGTATAATGGCTGGCCGGAAAGATCGACACGTGCCTGCGCTCCCCCAGGATTTCTCCCGTCACAACGTCAAACTCCAGGATCCTTTCCACTTCGTCACCATAAAAATCCACCCGGATTGCCTTTTCCGCGGCAGAGACCGGAAAAATCTCGACAACATCGCCCCGTACCCTGAACTTACCCCGTGTGAAATTAATATCGTTGCGCTCATACTGAATGCTCACCAGCTTGCGCAAAACAGCATCCCGGTCATAAATCTCTCCCTGGCGCAGGGAGAGAACCAGCGTACTGTATTCCCCGGGATCGCCCAGGCCGTAGATGCAGGATACGCTGGCTACAACAATCACGTCCCGCCGCTCAAAAAGAGCACAGGTGGCCGAGTGGCGCAGTTTGTCAATTTCATCATTAATAGAGGAGTCTTTTTCAATGTAGGTATCAGTGTGGGGTATATAAGCTTCAGGCTGGTAGTAATCATAATAGCTTACAAAATATTCAACCGCGTTATCCGGAAAAAATTCTTTAAATTCGCTGCAGAGTTGGGCAGCCAGAGTCTTGTTCGGCGCCAGCACCAGAGCAGGTCTCTGAACAGCCTGGATCACCTGGGCCATCGTGAAAGTTTTACCCGTACCGGTGGCACCCAGTAAAACCTGCCCTTTATAACCATTCTGCAAGCCTTCCACCAGGGCAGAGATAGCCGCAGGCTGATCTCCTCCCGGCCTGTATTCCGATTTAAGTTGAAAAGGGCGCATGGCTTTTACCTTCTTAATTTTTGTATATATTATACCATAAGCAGTAACAAACCAACACCAGCGGCATAAANNGCCCCGCTACCTTGCGCCGGTTTCCCCTTCAACCTGTCCCTGGCCGCCTTCCCCCTTACTGCCGCCGGCACTGTCTAACTGTTTCAATTTTTTTGATTTCACCGTTAATCTGCATCTCTACTGTTTTTCCGTCCTGTGTAGTAACCCGCAGCGTTGTTTTCCTGCCGCCCTCTTTCGAACCATCGCTGCTACCGCTCTGCTTTTGCTCACCCGGCTGCTTGTTCTGACCGTCCTGCTGCCCCTGCTGCCCCTGCTGCTGACCTTGCTGCCCGCTCTGAGAACCCTCCTGACCTCCTGACTGCTTGCCCCAGCGCTGCTCAAGAAGGTATGACTCACTGCTGGTAACCAGGCGTACCGGGGTCACCCTGGCAGGGACGTCAAAATCCCCGTTTTTTACCTGCTTATCGTACTGCCAGTGCCCTGTGGTAGCCAGCCCGACCGCCGCGTCAAAGGCATACTGCGCTATGAGCTCAGGCATGACGTCCACCTCGGAATCATGGTCTCCCGCCGCCAGTTCCCGGGAGGCCTGCTGGCCGGCCCCGACGCCTATGGTTATAATCCGCCGGCTTAAGCCCCGGTTTTTCAACATTTCAACAACCGCCGCAGTCATACGGCTATCGGTAGTCAGGACCGCATCTATCTGATTGCCGGTGGAAATCAGCGCCTGTTCAAGTGTCGCTGTTGCCATTTTCGGGTCACCGCCGGGATGGTCCTTAACCAGGACCACCTGCACCTGCGGTTGATCTTTCAGGTTCTCCAGCACCGATAAAGTGATTTCCCGTGAAGACTGGTCGTTTTTATCACCCTGCAGGATCACCGTTTTCACAGGCGTGGACCGGCTCCGGGCTATATTAAGAAGGTAGCGGGATTGCAATTCCCCGGTTCTGACATGGTCCGGGGCAATGAAACCGTCCAGCGGGGAGTTGGCGGGGAGTGTATCCAGGGCGATCACCTTAATGTTGGCCTGGGCCAGCCTGCGCACAAGCCTGGGCCCGGCCGACGGGTCAACTGGCTGGAGGATAACCACTTTAACCTTTTGAGTTACCAGTTGTTCCAGGTCTTTTTCCTGACGCTCAGGATCGTTTTTGGCATCCAGCCAGGTAATACTTACTCGCTGGTTTTGACTGCCCTGTTGATTTTGCTGGCCTCCCTGCGGGCTCTCCTGGCCCCCGGCCTGAACCGGCACAGCATTCTGAGCAGCCTGCATACTTTGTTTACCCTGCTGGCCGCTGTCCTGCCCGCCTTGCCCGCCTTGGCCCTGCCGCCCGCTCATGGTCTTTTTGATAATCTGGTTTCCGTCTCTCTCCAGGTCAGCCAGGCTCACTGCAATTTTGATTTCCTGCTGTCCTCTGCTGGAACTGGCCGGCTTTTTTTGAGCCTGCTCCTTTGACTGGCACCCGCACAACAGCAAAAAAGCAATTGCCATAAAAACAAGCAAGAGGCACCCGGATTTCTTTTTCCGGCAGTCCACAACTTCCACCCCGTTTTTTTTGTTACAGATTATTATGTGTAAAACAATGCTGAAATATTGAACGAGGTTAATGTAACTGCCGGATACTATTTTTTAGCAGAGCAGCATATTTATACTAACGAGGTGAAAGGATATGAATATCATGCCTGTGATAAAATTAATAAAAACAGAAATGAACAGATTAAGGAAAAAACAGGTGGACGGGCCGCACGCCCCCAACCTGCTGTCAGCCACCGAAAGTGCCCGGCAGGAGTGGATTCAGGCGTTGAGGGAATTGGACCACATCGATAGTGACCTCTCTGATTATGTTATTTTTAAAATAAACGCAGCGGAAAGACACTATATGACGCTCTTAAAACAGGCCAGGCAGGAAGGCGTCATGGCCTGGCCCGCCGATCCAGGTAAAATTGCTCCTGCATCTTTAGATATTCGTCCCTGACTTTCTGAAAGTCTTCCCAGACAGGGCGTTTTTTGCTGGTATCCCTCAGCAGCGCGGCCGGGTGATAGGTGGGCATAATCATGATCCCGCTCTTGCTAACCAGCCATTTTCCGCGCATAACGGTAATCCTGGCCTGCGGGTCGATCAGGTTCTGGAGGGCGGTGCTGCCCAGCAAAACAATAATCCTGGGGGAAACCAGCTCGATCTGGCGGTACAGCCACGGGAGACATGATTCAGCCTCATCGGGATGTGGTACCCTGTTTCCGGGCGGCCTGCACTTCACCACGTTGGCAATGTAGACATGGGTAAACCTTTCCATGCCTATTGCAGCCAGGATCTTATCCAAAAGCTGCCCCGCCTTGCCTACAAAAGGCCGGCCCAACCGGTCCTCATCAGCCCCCGGCCCTTCCCCGATCAGCATCAACCTGGCTTCCGGGTTTCCCTCCCCAAAGACTACTCCGGAGCACCCGCTCCGCAGGCCGCACCTGGCACAATCCCTGGCCATATTCTGTAAATCGGCAAGGTTGTCAACCCCGCTCAAGTCAAAATCTTCGTTGTAAATAACCTTATTCAAGCCTGATGCCTCCAGCACTTCTTTTAAAAAACAAGGAGCCTGGCCATCCCCTTTCACGCGAAACTAATGCCCTTTAAAAGTGTTCAATTCATAATATTTTTCCAAAACTTTCCCAGCCAGTGTCCCAGCGGGCCAGATGTAATCAGTTCGACATATTTATCTTCGTTCCCTTCTGGCACAGGTGCAATACCCCAAGGTTTTCCCGGCCCGGGTGGAATCAGCAACCCGCGCCGGTTCTCGCCTGCCGCGCGGCTGAAGTAATCCACTATAAGAGGTAAAAAGGCTTCCTGCTGCAACCGGTAAAAACTATCTCTATCTGTCAATACTTCACCATTTACCGCAAAGACTATATCCCCGGAACGGATACCAGCACGCCAGGCCGCCCCGCCCGGCAAGACGTCGAGTATTCTGACTCCCCGGCCGGGCGGGACGTAAAGCGGCTTCCTGCTGAACTCAATCCGCCGGCTGATACAGATTACCGCCTCATGTCCCAGCGGGGAGAACAGCGCTGCTGCCAGCATCACCAGGCGGTTCTGGCCTGCCAGTAAAGCCATGACTAACAGTGCCAGGCTGTAGATACCCAGGTAAAGCGCGGACAGGCGGCTTTTTTCTACCGGGCTCCTGGCAATCGCCACGTCTCCGTAGCCCAGGCCGGCGATTACAGGCACCAGGATATATGCCAGGTTCTTCGGATCCCCGGGTATATCCGGCTTAATCAACGGCCACCAGTGCGGCATTTCCAGACCTTCCCCGACCGCCCCAACATTCGCGGCAACCAGCACCACAAGCGGTATCGGCCAGAACTTCTGCAGGGTAAAACCGCCAGTCACCCTCCCGCCGGCCCCCTTGATAAAAGCCGGTGTCGCCCCCAGGTGACCGCTGGCCAGAATTAAAAGGCTCTCCACCATATGCAGTACAGCAACCAGAGCCATTATTTGCGGAACATTAATCCGGGGGAATCCCAGGAGCAGGCTGGACAGGGACAGCACCCCGCCGGAATAAGCAAAACACAAAAAACGCATATTGATCAGCATTAACAGAATGGCCACAGGCCACAGATAAACCAGCCCCTGGCCTGAGAGTGTCAGGCCGATAAAAACCATCAGGTAGCTTCCCACCAGACCGCCCAGCAGTCCAAAACCAGCCGCCGTGAGGACATCAGCCCACAACCTGCCGATTCTCAGTCCAAGGAAATCCTCCTTCAATTTTTCCATCCGCCTGTACTGCATGGCGATTAAAACCATCACCAGCAAAAAGAGCGGCCAAAACTGCGGGTCCGCAAACGCCTGCAGAAAAGACCCCAGGATCAGAGGAAAAACCTCCATAAAGGGAAACAACTTGTTTCACCTCACTAATAATTGACCATTAAAAAGCCGCGGAGAGATTTTTCCACGGCTAAACACTACTTTACGACTCATGAATATCCTGCCGCAAGCCTATGGATAAGAACGGCTGCTCACATACGAGGAAATCCTACCCGCCAATCTTCTGTTTCATTATTTCTACCGCCTTTTCAAGCTGGGTATCCCGGGAACGGTCCCCCGGGGGCTGGACCTGAACATCAGGCTGTATGCCTTTTTCGTGGATGTCGTTTTTAGCCGGCGTCAGGTAACGGGCAGTAGTCAGCTTTAACCCCGCCCCGCCTTCCAGGGGAAATACAGTTTGCACGACTCCCTTGCCGAAAGTCTTGACACCTACCAGGGTTCCGGCACCGGTATCTTTTACCGCTCCAGCCAGGATTTCAGCGGCGCTTGCACTGCCTTCGTTAATTAAAACCACCAGAGGAAGCTGGACTGTTTGCCCCTCAGATCGAAAAACCTGTTCGCGGCCTGCCCGGTAGTCAATATAGACAATGGGGCCTTTTGGAATAAAATTCCTTGCCACATTTACCGCCGCGGTGAGTTCACCGCCCGGATTATCCCGGAGGTCAAGTATAATTCCTTTTATGTGCTCGCCCTGCAGCCTGCTCAGGACTTCTTTCATTTCATCGCTGGTCCGCTCGGTGAACTGGCTTATAACAATGTACCCGATGCCGGTACCGGGAAGCACCCGCCCTTCAACCGTCGGGACACTGATCTCCTCCCTGATCAGGGTAAACTGCAACTCTTTCGGCGTTCCCTGCTGCCTGTTGATAGTAAGGCTGACCTTTGACCCGACCGGTCCGCGCATCAGGCTTATAGCCGTTTCCAGGTCAATCCCTCTGGCGTCACGGTCGTCAATCCTGGCAATCACATCCCCGGCGATGATTCCCGCCCTGGCAGCCGGCGTTCCCTGATAGGCACGCACAACCGTAAGATACTGGTCTTTTACTCCCACCAGAATGCCCAACCCTCCAAAAGAACCTTTGATCTGCTCCTGAAGCTGGGAAAAGGTCTTAGAATCAAGGTAAACCGAATACGGGTCGTTTAAAGAATTAACAAGACCCTTGATTGCCCCGTCGACCATCTGAGTGGTGTCTACCGGATACAAGTACTGCGTACGCACCAGAGTGATGACTTTGAGCAAGTTGCCGGCATGTTTGTAGTTACTCGCCAGAAGGCCGCCTGCCACCAGGAAAACAGCAAAGACGAAAACTGCCAGAACCGAACGCCACCTGTTCCTGGAACTGGCACTAAAATCATGATACCCCAATTTCCAATACACCTGCCGATCTTGTCCTTACACGTTATTATACTACAATACTATGGGAACCATGTCCAGAAAGTATCTGTTTTCCGGGGTTTTTTAAAAGAAAATTTATCCGCGCAAGCCGTTGCCGCTAATATTTCGGCTTGACTAAAAAAATAGCGATACTTATAATATACACAAATATTTAACTATTTAAATATGTAAGGTCTGGTGGTTCTATGATCAATATTTTTAAGGCACTGGGGGATTCGCACAGGCAAAACATATTAAAATTGCTTGCTTGCCAGGAAATGGGAGCCTGCGAGATTATCCACGCCATCGGCCTGTCGCAGCCGGCCATCGCGCATCATTTAAAAATCTTAAAACAGGCGGGACTGATAAACAGTAAAAAGGAGGGGAAAAATGTATTTTACACCTTAAATAAAGACGCTTTTAAGGGATTTCAGGACCAGGTGAATAGTTTTCTTGAAGAGCTATCCTGTTTTTCCTGTATCCCCCCGAAACCTTCGCTGCTCAGGCAAAACCCTAATCTCTGCGTAGAACTGGGTTACGATCCCGAAGTTTGCGAAACAGAAATCCATGAAAAAAAATTAAGCATAAGAAGAAACAGGAGGTAAATTGAGGTATGTCGGAAAAAGCCCCGGCAAAGCTGTCATTACTGGACCGCTATTTAACTGTGTGGATCTTTCTGGCTATGTTTTTCGGCGTAGGACTGGGTTATGCTGTTCCAGAAGTGGCAGACCTCCTGAAAAAATTTCAGGTTGGCACCACTTCGATTCCCATCGCCATCGGCCTGATCGTGATGATGTATCCGCCTCTGGCCAAAGTAAAGTACGAGGAAATCGGCAAGGTATTCAAAAACATTAAAGTACTGGCGCTCTCTTTAGTGCAGAACTGGATTATCGGACCGGTATTGATGTTTTTTCTGGCTGTCATCTTTTTGCAAAATTATCCCGAATATATGGTGGGCATTATTATCATCGGACTGGCCCGCTGCATTGCCATGGTCATTGTCTGGAATTCCCTGGCTAAGGGGGATTCGGAATACGCAGCGGCGCTGGTGGCCTTAAACTCAATTTTTCAGGTGCTATTCTTTTCAGTTTACGCGTACTTTTTTGTTACCCTCTTTCCGCAGTGGCTGGGCATGAAGTCGATGATCGTTCATATATCGATGGCAGAAGTGGCCAAAAGTGTGGCGATTTACCTTGGCATTCCATTCCTCGGCGGAATTGTCACCAGGTTTTCCCTGATGCCGGCAAAGGGCAAGGAATGGTATGAGAAAAAATTCATTCCCAGGATCAGCCCGCTGGCTCTAATCGCTCTCTTATTTACCATTATCGTGATGTTTTCTTTGAAAGGCAACTATATCATAACTTTACCGCTGGATGTAGTAAGAGTTGCCGTACCGCTGCTTGTTTATTTCGTAATCATGTTCTTCCTGTCTTTCTTCCTGAGCAAATCGTTCGGGGTCAATTACGGCCAGGCCACGACGCTTGCTTTCACCGCGGCCAGCAATAATTTTGAGCTAGCCATCGCGGTGGCTGTGGCGGTATTCGGCATTAACTCCGGCCAGGCTTTCGCCGCAGTCATCGGTCCCCTTATCGAAGTGCCGGTGATGATCGGGCTGGTTAACATTGCCCTTGGGTTCAAACGCAAATATTTTGCACACGAAATGCAGGGGGCAAGGTGACGGCCGGGCTGGAGATCTTCCCTTATCCATAACTTTTATAAAAATCAAAGGAGGGCGTTTATGAGCAAGGATATGCTGGAAGCAACTTATAACAGGTTTGTATTCAAAGTGAAGAAGGGCTACCTTTACCATCCGGATGAGTGCTGGGCAAAAGAGATGGAGGGCTTATCACTGTCGGCATAACTGATTTTTGCAAAAAACAAACGGTTCCGTGCTATCTTTGGAACTGCCGGAAGTGGGGGCGGAAGTGGTTCAAGACGGCGAGGCCGACATTATTGAAGCTAAAGATACTAATAAAACGTTCAAGACGGCGCCTAAATCTACTGTCACTATTATCTCACCCGCAAGCGGGATAGTAAAGGAAGTAAACGTCGAGTTGGAAGATAACCAGCATTTTATCAATTCCGATCCTTACGGAGCAGGGTGGCTGTTTAAGCTTGCGCCAGTAAACTGGGAAGCAGAGAAAAACGCCCTGATGAAAGCAGAAGAGTACTTTCCATTACATGGAAGAAAAAATTAAGAAAGAATTGAAGAAATAAGCAGTTCAGTTCATAATTATAGTAAAGCAGGTGCATAGCTATGGATGAAGCAAGGTTGACGGTACCGCAGTGGTTGATCGATAAAATCATCCTGGCCAAGCAAAAAAATGACCCTTCAGTGTATCGTTTCATTAAAAACAACCTGACCAGGTACGGATTAAATACGGTTTGCCATGATGCCAGGTGTCCCAACAGAGGCAGTTGTTACTCACGGGGTACTGCCACCTTCATGATCCTCGGCAACGTGTGCACGAGAAACTGTGCCTTCTGTGCCGTCAGCCACGGCAAGCCGGCTGAAGCCGACCAGGAAGAGCCCGTGCGGCTTAAAGAAGCGGTCAAGGTTCTGGGGTTGAAGCATGTCGTCGTTACTTCTGTAACCAGGGACGACCTGCCGGATGGAGGCGCAGAACTTTTCGCCAGAGTAATTGAAGAACTGCATTCTTTGCCGTCTCCTCCCACAGTTGAAGTGCTGACGCCTGATTTTGGAGGGTCACTTTCTTCCCTGGAGACAGTCTTGAGAGCTAACCCTGAAGTTTTCTCCCACAACATAGAAACCATACCACGGCTTTACCCCGCTGTGCGCCACGGGGCTTCTTACCGCCGGTCTCTTGGCCTGCTGGCCGAAGCCGTGCAACGGGCCCGGCCAGAAACAGTGGTAAAGACCGGATTCATGCTGGGTCTGGGAGAGGAAAAGCAGGAGGTGGCAGACCTGATTCGGGAACTGAGGAATGCAGGCGTGACCATGCTGACCATCGGCCAGTACCTGGCGCCGTCTTTGTACCACTATCCAGTCAAGCGTTACGTCCCCGCGGAGGAGTTTGAAGAATGGGCTGCTTTAGCAAGAAAAACGGGCTTTAAGAGCGTAAACGCCGGGTCCCTCGTGCGCAGCTCCTACCGCGCCGGCGATTGCTACAAGGAGGTGGTGGCCAGTGGCACAGCGCTGGCGGCTGATTGAGAGCGGCCCGGGCAACCCGTCCTGGAACATGGCAGTTGACGAAGCCCTGGTAATCCGCCATTCCCAGGGTAAAAGCCAACCGGTCCTGAGGCTTTATACCTGGGATCCGCCTGCCTTATCGCTGGGTTACTTTCAAAAAATGACCGGCATTCGCTTCGATCTTTTAGACAGGCTGGGCATAGTACCTGTAAGGCGGCCTACAGGAGGCCGCGCGGTGCTGCATTCCGGCGACCTGACCTACAGTCTGATCGTCTCTGCAGACCAGGATATACCGCTGGGACTGTCTGATTCCTATCGCTACCTGTGCCAGGGTCTCCTTTCTGCTTTTGCCTCGTTAGGTATAGAAGCCAGAATGGGCTCCGAAAGGCTCAGGAAACCCTTCCCTGCTTCCTGCTTTGCAGTAGCCACGCCAGGTGATATTACCTGGAGCGGCAGGAAATTTGTCGGCAGCGCCCAGAAGCGTTTTGGTTCGTCAATTTTGCAGCACGGGTCCATACTTTTGCGCTCCCAGGAAGAAATTCTCTCCGAAATCTTTTCCGGCCAAGAAAAAGCCAATTCACAAGCCCTGCTGGAAAAAGTTACTTGTTTGGATGAGATACTGGGACGGCGGATAGAACTTGAAGAGCTCTCAGAAGCCCTGGTCAACGGCTTTAAAAGAGCATTAAACATTGAATTTCAGCCCGGCAAACTGAACAGCGAAGAAGAAACGCTGGCAGCCGGCCTGGCCAGCAAGTACGCAAAGCCTGGTTAACAGCAAATTATTATAATTGCCCATTGGCCGGCAGTTGTTTTACTCCAAAACAGAAAAACGGGCTGTCAACAACCCAGGGGGAAACTGTAAAAGAAATTCTAAAAGACTACTTTATAAACTGGAGGTTGAATCAATAATGAAAGAGGTCAGTGTAGCCATATTTGGAACAGACGCGCCTATGCCTGCCGGCTGTTGCTGCTGTGAACCTTCCCCGGAAGACACGTGTTGCGGGTCCGCAAAGACAATGCAAGAAGAAGCTGAAAATCTAAAAGAATTTCTCGTAGAAAAGTTTGGTAATGCCATTCAATTTAATTATGTCGACGTGCAAAGTGATGAAATGAATAATTACCCGGATATTTCAGCAATCCTGGATAGAGTAAGACTCCCCTTGACTGTGATTAACGGCGAACCCCGCTTTCACGGTGGTTTTTCAAATGCCATGATCTCGGAAGCAGTAAGTGATCTCTTGTAAAATAACGCCGGTATAAAAGCCCCCTGTGAAGTTCCAGACATAAAAAAGCCACCCCGCGGTGGCTACAGATAATTCAAAGGGTTAACAGGATTGCCGTTCACACGTACTGAAAAATCAAGGTGCGGCCCTGTAGACAGGCCGGTGCTCCCCACTCTGCCGATGGCCTGGCCCTTTTTCACTTCCGCCCCGTTTCCAACCAGCTGTGCCGAAAGGTGGGAGTAAAGAGTGGTCAGGCCGCCGCCATGGTCGATCATGACGATATTGCCGTAGCCGCTCATGTAACCCACATCTATCACCACACCGTCCTGGGCGGCCACCACAGTAGTTCCGGTAGGTGCGGGAATGTCAATCCCGTTGTGCATCCTGCTGGTTCCCAAAATAGGGTGGACACGCATGCCGAAGCTGGAAGAAATGCTTGTATAACCAGGTACCGGCCAAGTGAAAGCCCCTGTGGAGCGCGGCAGGGAACCCGCACGCTGCCTGGCAATCTCACGCAGGATTTCCTGCTCCTGGGCTTCGAGGCGGGCGGCTTCCGCTTCAATATCCCACAAATTCGCCTGCGCCTCTTTGAGCAAGGCATTTTTCTCACTCTGCCTAGCCACCAGTTCCTTGCGGGCAGCCTCCTGTTCGGTGATCATGGCAGCGAGCCTTTCCTGCTGCGCCTCCAGTTCAGCCTTCCTATTGTTTATCTTTTGCCGGTCGGCTTTGACCTGGTTGATGGTGTCAAGGTCCTGCCGGGCCACTCGCTTCAATAGTTCGAAGCGATTTATAAAGTCACTGAAATCTTTAGCATCGAAAAGCACTTCCAGGTAACTGACATTACCCACCTGATACATATTGCGGATCCTTTTATTCAGCACCTCGGTACTCTTGCTCAGCTGTAATTCAGCTTCCCTCAGATCGGCCTCAGTCTTACGCAAGCTTTCTTTAGCCATGGCAAGGTTCTCTTCCAGGTCCTTCAACTGGAGGGACTTTTCATCGATTGACCGGTTCAGGGAAGAAACCTGCCGGGAGTAGTCCTTAACAACCTCCTTAACCTGGCTGGCCTCATTCTTCTTTTGATATAACTGCTCCCTGGTATTACTTAATTGTTGTTCAAGATTACCACCGTAAGCAGCACCGATGGTACCTGCCAGCATGACCAGGCCCAACGCACCTGCCACTATTTTTTTCTTCAAGAAACTGAAATCCATCTGGTTCCCTCCGGTTATCAATTAATGACTACGCTTTTAAGAACCTGTGCACGGAAATCATACTGCCTGCAGCCCCAATAACCAACCCCAGCGCCAGGAGCCCCTCCATCAAGGGCATAATCAATTTCCGGTCGCTAACCAGTTGCATAAACGGCAATGAAATTTGAACGCTGCTGATTAGAGAAAAATAAGCATAATAAACGATAATCACCGCCAGCAATGAACCGGCCAGCCCCAGGAACATCCCCTCCAGCAGAAACGGCAAGCGGATAAACCAGTTAGTCGCCCCGAGGAACTTCATAACTCCAATCTCCCTGCGCCTGGCAAAAACAGAGAGACGAATGGTGGTAGCGATTAAAAAGACTGCCGCAACCCCCAGTAAAACCATAATCACCATCCCGGCAGTACGCACCCAATGACTGAAGGTCATCAAGTTTTCCACCACTCCCTGGCCATAGCGGACCTGCTCTACCTGTTCAAAACTTTCCATCTGCCGCGCCAGCGGCGCTACTTGCTCAACCGCTTGTGTCTTGACCCGGAAAGCGTCCGGCAGCGGATTTTTATCCTCCAGGCCGGCCAGGATATCCTTGTTATCACCCAGGTTCTTCTTCATTTCTTCCAGCGCCCTTTGTTTGGGTACAAACTCGACCTGGGCCACACCGGGCATGGCTTTAAGCTTTTCTTCGAGTTCCTTGATCTGGGCAGAAGTTGTCTTATCCTTTAAAAAAAGACTGATTTCAACGCTTGCCTCCAGGTTGGCCGCCATATTGCTGGCATTTAACACCAGCAGGAGAGAGCTGCCCAGAATCAGCAGGGAAACGGCAACCACCCCCACTGAGGCCACGGAAAGCCAGCTGTTGCGCAAAATTGACTGAAAGGCTTCGCGGATGTAATAACAGACGTTCCTAAGCCTCATAGCGGTACGTCCCTTCCTTCTCGTCCCGTACCACCCTGCCCCCGGCCAGCTCTACAACACGTTTCTTCATTGCGTCCACAATATCCCGGGCGTGGGTGGCCATAATAATGGTGGTGCCCCGCCGGTTTATATCTAAAAACAGCTTCATTAACTCCCATGAAGTTTCAGGATCCAGATTACCTGTTGGCTCGTCGGCTATAATTAAAACCGGGTTGTTGACAATAGCGCGGGCAATACTCACCCGCTGCTGCTCGCCGCCTGAAAGGTGCCCGGGAAATACGCCGGCTTTCTGCGCCAGGCCGACCATATCAAGNANCNTTGGNACTGACTTTTTGATCTCCCGNCCGGATGCTCCGGTAACTTCCATNGCAAAGGCNACATTNTCAAATACTGTCTTTTGCGGCAGCAANCGGAAATCNTGAAAAACCATCCCTATTTTGCGGCGCAGGTAGGGCACATCCCGCGGGCGCATCCGCGTGANATTTTTTCCATTNAAGAGAACCTGTCCGCGGGTGGGAANNTCTTCCCGGTAAATCAATTTCGTTAATGTTGACTTCCCGGCACCGCTGGGGCCCACCAGGAAAACAAATTCACCTTTTTGGATACGGAGGGTAACGTCGGTCAGGGCTTTGATTCCACCGGGATAAATTTTTGTAACATTATAAAAATGGATCAATCGCCCACCTCGCTTCGACTAAACTAAAAATTATCATATTTCTTTACCATTTTTGTTTTAATATCAAATTTAAATAATTTTTAGCTTAAAATTGCAGAAGATCATACATTTTGTTATGATTCGACAACTCGGCACTGAATCCTTCCTAAAAAAGGAGAAAAAGAGAAAAAGGGCTTCCCAAGAGATTTCTCTCAGGAAGCCGCTCTGGTTAAATATGTGCTAAGGGAGAACCTTTCCTGGTACAACGCAATTGAGCCCGGTTTTTTTGATTGCGCAAGCACCTTGTAGTGAAAAGGCCACGCCAAGCGTAGCCCTTAATTATACGCTCCTTAATGACAGCTCCAATCAATTCGGATACGTCCCCGCCGTAACCGGCGTCCCGCTGAAGCCGATCAACTGCCCGGGTGAATTCATATAGACCCAGTAGCCGAAATGTGCCGCCAGTTTTGCGCTTTGCCCGGGCGTCACAGCCCATACCCCCGCCTGGTCGACCGGGTTGACTGTCGGGCTCACGACTACCTTCCACAACCCGTCGATTGAATACAGCGCCGAAGCCAACTCCCTGGAATCGGTGGGGCCGATCAGGTTCCAGCCTTTTTCCAAATCCTTGACGGGCGGAACAGTAAGCGACGTGGAGGGCCGGATAGTGGCAAAGGTGTCTTCCTTCAGCTTAACAAATATTGCTTCGAAGGGTTCGATTGTGTCGTCGGTAACCTGTTTCCACAATTGCGTTGCGGCGTCGAATTTGTAGGCTATCTCTGCTTTCGCCGGGTCTATGATGTCGCCGAATATTTTCTAGCCACCAGCGAGTCGTACCGGCACGGAGAAAGTAGTCCAGCCCTCCAGCCCGGCCTTCAGCTTCCAGTAAACCAGCGCCGGGTAGCCCTTGCCGCCGTTGTCGGCAACAACTCCATTTGATTGGTTCCCCGCCTGGTCCACGATAGCTACCTTGAACTGCAGATTGGTGCCGCCGAGAGTGGAGTAGGTTGAAGTAACCACGCTGTCAACAGCCTGTCCGGGTTGACATGCTAGAACCGGCTTGTTTTGATCGAAATATACCTGCCGCCAGACTGTGCTGCCGTAAACGGCTTCGTATACGGCTACCCCCTGCATGTTCTGGTCTGCCGGCGTAATGAAGCTTAATTTGAAGCACCCAGCTCCCAACTGTGGAGTAACTGTGAAATTGCTGACTTCGCCCGGTCCGGGCGGCGGCATTTCGGTCCGGTTAAAAGCAATCGTGTAGGCCCTGGTGGTCACCCCGTCCTGGGCGGTCACCACAATGGTGACCGCGGTGGTTTCCCCGTCGAGATTGACCGTTTTAACTGCACCGCTTTCCATTGGCTGGCCATTGACGGTCAGGACGGCCCCGGCATCAGCAGCGGTTGCTGTGACATCAATGCTGTTCACGCTGTTTTCCATATAAACTGTATAGGCAACAGTTTCCGGAGCAAAGGCCGGTTCCAGGGTGCCTGGGTTTATGGTCAGGGCGCTTAGGAAAGCATTGCCGCAGGCATCGTTATAAGCCGCGTCGGATACGGACCAGTTGCTCCAGAGATTTCCCCTTCCCGCCTTAACCCGGAAATAGTAGGTGTTGCCTCCCGGAATCTGCCTGGGAAATATATTTTCGCTTCCGGGCAGATATTCGCTACAAAAGGGGCGTTCCCGCCTCAAAATCCTGACTACGTGAGATCTGGACCTGGTAAGCGGAGATGCCCACCGGATCTTCCGGCGCTCCCCAGGTAGCCGTCAGCGGAGCGTCGGGGGGCGATCCTTCCGGACGCCCGGCCCAGAGAGCAACCACCGGCCGGTGCGGTGGAGCGGTAAGCAGGTATACCGGGCTTGCCGCGGTGGTAATTTTTCCAGTTGCGTCTCGGAACTGGACACAGATTCGGCGCAGGCCATCCCCGGGAATAAGCCGGTAAGGAACGGTCGCGCTCACGATAGCCTGCGGCGATGACAGCTCCTGCCAGGGCGTTAGCATCTGCCAGGACGGACCTAACCGGTAGGCGGAGATACCCGCCCCCGAATCGCTTGCAGAAACCGATACAGTAACGTCGGGAGCGAAAATGCACGAGATGCCGTCCCTGGTGAATGTGCCGGCGACAATTGCAGGTTCGTCTGCCTGGGGTGCCTGCTCGTCTTTGACCACTGGAATGACCAGGGCAGCCACGTTACCGGCCCAATCTTTCACCTGGATACAGACGTCATATGCTCCGTCCGCCTCCGGAAGCCGATAAACTATTTTAGCCCTGCCCGGAAAGACCATGTTGCTGGCCGCATAGGAGGAGAAGTCTTCCCAGGCGGCCGCGTCCATCCTGCCATCCAGCCCGATCCTGATCCTGGCCACGCCGCTGCCGGAATCCTGCACGCCGATGGTCAGGCAAAGATCCCGCGTCCCCACAATGATTTACCCGTTTAAATCGGCAGTCCTGTTCTCGATAACGCAACTCAAGTCCGGTACTGTGCTGTCCACAACGATGCCTGCCGAAATTACCGGGCTTTCGCCGCCCTCAAAAGCCGGGTGCTTGAATTGGACGGTGGCAATTTTTAAGCCGTCCCCTGCCGGCAGCGCAACCGGGGAAACAACCGGCTGGTAAGACTGCCATGCCTGGGCGGCCAATTCCTCAACGGCTGGCGGATTGTCGCCGATGCTGGTCAAATACCGCATTTCCTGCGCCGGTTCGAGAAGGTGGAAGGCCAGGTCGTGGTGGCCCGAGGGGTTGGGTTCCGGTACTATCTCGTCGATCATCTTCCATGAATAGACGCCTTGGTCATCCGCGGTATAATTCCATTGCCGGCCATCCGCATACAGATCGCTTCCCCACGTCCACGCCCCGAAGGCGCCGCAGCCGACATTCCCTTCCTGCACTTTGACGATGATAAAATAGATCCCCGGCTGAAGCGTTACCATAGAATCAAAGGGCACATCGGTAAAGGGCACGGGGTAAACGTTATTTCACGGCAGGTTCACCGCGTCGACAGTTCCTTCCGCAATGAGAGAGGCTCCCTCAGGCGAGGTGTCCGGTGTCGCTCCGACGGCCGCCTGCCGCATCTCAACCTTGATCGTTCCATAGTTGCCGTCCGCGGTTAGTTTCAAACCCACTCCGGACAGTTGAACCGCCGAAGCCAGGGTTAAAGACTGAGCCACGGCGGACTGCCCCTGACAGCCGCCGCTGGATTCATAGCCATCCAGCTGGATGGGTGCATCCTTCACAATCCCCGTCGATAGTCTTAACCTGACCTGATTGCTGGCCGCATAGGGTGTCCCAAAGCCCGTAACTACTGTATTAATTTATACTTTTTTGTTTTTTAGGCTTTTTTAAAATGCTTTTAAGAAGGTCTTTTTGGCATGCGCATCTTTATTTCTTTGTGTATTTTACTTGCACATCTTTACAGGGTGTCCTGTAATTTACATATGGGAATTAATGTTTATCGAATACACTCAAACTTTCTATATATAATATAGAGCCAATTGCAAAATGCTAAAAGATGAATGACATAAACAGGTATCTCTGGCAATAGATGTAAAAGCTGATCCCTTAAAAATAATTACCCTGCAGCCAATGTAAATAAATGCCATAGGTGTCCTAAAAAAGGGCACAAATCACCTGCAACAAACAACTCTTAAAACCGTTTTTCATATGGCCATTGTTCTATGCAGCCTTTTACTCTTGTTGCTTCTTAAGCTGTACAATTGTCCCGGCGAGGAATGCAATCAGGCAAATCATCACATCTGAAAATGCCTTTTCTATTCCTCTTTTCGTCAGCCGGTCCATGTTGAGGTGTACTTTTAGTACGGAGAACAGCCTCTCAATTGAACTGCGGTTGCTGTAAAGTTCTTTCCATCGCATTCATTTTGGCATTTTACATCCTGACCACACTTTATGGGACAACGGAATTTGTTAACAAGCTTTTTCTGGTCCGTCCCGTAATAAGACATCGGATGCCCTGCAGGACAATAGGGTGCGCCATCATCGGTGTATTCCGAAGAAGTGTTCTTATGACCACGGTGGTTGAGCTTGATGATTGCCTGCCCCTTCTGTTCAAGCGCCTGTTTGTATATAGAACCGGCGTCATAGCCGGCATCCATGAGATAATAAGAAGGCTTATGCCCCAGGGCGGTTTCATGAAAATCGCAGGCTTCCTTCATTAACTTCTGGACAATTTCCTCGTCTACATCAGAACAATTGGCCGGAGCCACCCTGGCGGCGACCGGCACCGGACCAGCAGAAGTGTTTACGGCTGCCAGGTGAAGTTTATAACCGTAAAACATTTCACTTTCCCCGGTAGAGGCGGTACGATGCCCGAAGGAAGCACCTGTTGTGCTTTCCCCGGAAGGCTTTTCATGGGCCGGTATATCGGTGCTGTCAATGACCACCTGACCCGTAGAGCCGGTTAAAGAAAGCAGTTCCGCCGACAGTTTTTTACAAATATTATTTAGCTCCTTCTGAAGCTGTAGCCCGGTCATTTTGGTTTCGAAACGGGAGAAGGTGCTTTCTGAAGGAATTCTTTTCGATAATTTAAAACCACACCAGTATGCCAGCTGTGGTGAGTATGACAGGCAGGACACCAGAGACTTTGTAGTAGTAAGACCCAGTAATTTCTTTAATATCAATGCCCGGAAAATTGCTATTTTTTCGGAACCCCTGCGGCCGCAACCTTTATATCTAAAATGTTTTTCAACCGAACTACAGTCAACCTGGGAAAGGACCTGATAAATTTTGTCCTTTTCATTAAAGTTTTCAGCAAAAATTTCGAAGGGAAAAAGTACACCGTCTATAACATACATAAGTAGGGTTTCACCTCTGCTTGTGCGTGTTTTGTTGTGATTAACATTTCTACAAGCATTTAGGTGAAACTTCTTTATTTTTCTATTTTTGTGGGTTATTTCTACATTTCTCCCGTGGGTAAAGTCGTTTTATCGGTGTTCTGGAACCCTTGATTTACAAGGGCTTAGAGTTTTGCAATTGGCTCTTTGAAATATTGAGCAGCAGGCAACAATTAAGTACGCTTCGATAAATCTGGCATAAATTCCTCCATGATCCTCATGCTAATAATAAAAACCATGCCGGTGAGATTTTCTGGTTAATTTACCAGACAATCATCCTAATAATATTTTAAACAAAAAAGCCGCTTGTGCTCAGGCAAGCGGCTTTGTCCAGCCATACGAAACTACCCTTTTCTTACAATCACTTCTTTAACCGCTGCGGCGATAAACCCGGGTGTCAGGCCATATTTTTCCAGCAGCTCATCTGGTGAACCCGATTCGCCGAATTTGTCCGGTATCCCCACCCTTTTTAACGGTACGGGACAGTTCTCAACAATTACCTCAGCTACAGCACTGCCCAGGCCGCCGATGACGCTGTGTTCCTCGGCGGTCACCAGCGCGCCGGTCTCCCGGGCGGCCTTAACAATAGCCTCTACGTCCAAAGGCTTGATCGTATGAATATCCAGGACACCGGCCTTAATACCTTCTCCCGCTAATAGGCCTGCCGCTTCCAGGGCGGCGGCAACCATGATCCCTGTGGCGATAATGGTTGCGTCGGTCCCTTCCCGGAGCGTGACCGCCCTTCCGGGCACAAACTGAAAGCCGTCACCGTGCAAAACCGGTACCCCCGACCTTCCCAGGCGAATATAGACCGGACCGTTTACCGCCGCCGCAGCCCTGACCGCGCCTGCCGTTTCCACCGCATCGGCCGGCACAAACACGGTCATATTGGGCAGCGCCCGCATAATGGCGATGTCTTCTACCGACTGGTGGGAACCGCCGTCTTCGCCCACGGTTATCCCGGCGTGGCTGGCGCCGATTTTGACGTTTAACGCGGAATAAGCAACACTGTTGCGCACCTGCTCGAAAGCGCGGCCTGATGCGAATATGGCGAATGAACTGCAAAAAGGGATTTTGCCGGCCGCAGCAAGGCCGGCGGCCGTACCGATCATGTTTTGTTCAGCCACGCCCATATCAAAAAAACGTTCCGGAAAATTCTTCCCGAAATCGTACGTTTTGGTGGACTTTGCCAGGTCGGCATCCAGCACCACTACGTCCGGGTTTTCCCGGCCCAACTGCAGCAGCGCCTCACCGTATGCCTCCCTGGTCGCTATCTTCTTGCTCATACAAACCATTCCCCCCTTAAGGACGCAAATATTCCAATTCCGCCAGGGCCTGCTCTACTTCATCAGGCTTCGGCGCAACACCGTGCCAGCCAACCTGGTTTTCCATAAATGAAACTCCTTTGCCCTTAACCGTTTCCGCAACTATCATGGTGGGCTTTCCCTTAACCGTTTTCGCTTCGGCCAGAGCTCCCATGATTTGTTTGATATCGTGCCCGTCGATATTGATTACATGCCAGCCAAAGGCGCGCCACTTGTCTGCCACCGGCTCGGGCGACATCACTTCTACTATCGGCCCGTCTATCTGCAGGCCATTGTGATCGACAAAAGCAACTAAATTGTCCAGTTTATAGTGAGCCGCCGCCATGGCCGCTTCCCAGACCATCCCCTCATCCAGCTCACCGTCTCCCAGAAGCACATAGACACGGTAGTCCTTTTTGTCCAGCCGGGCGGCCAGGGCCATGCCGTTGGCGGCAGCGAGCCCCTGCCCGAGGGAACCTGTGGACATCTCCACGCCGGGGAGCTTGCGCATGTCCGGGTGCCCCTGCAGCCGGCTGCCCAGCCTGCGGAGCGTCATCAACTCTTCCACCGGGAAGAACCCGCGCTCGGCCAGGGCGGCGTACAGTACCGGGGCGGCGTGCCCCTTGGACAGCACAAAGCGGTCGCGGTCAGGCCAGTCTGGCCGGGCAGGATCAAGGCGCAGTTCATGGAAGTAAAGTGTGGTAACAATATCGGCTGCAGAAAGGGAACCTCCGGGATGACCCGAACCGGCCTTGCCCAGCATTTTAATAATATGTTTTCTTATTTCTCTGGCCTTGTTTTTCAGTTCCTCAATTTCCACCATCCTAAAACCTCCGGTCTTTTACTTATACTCTTTAAAGCCCTCCCCGAGCACCTCGTGCACATCCGCGAGGATTACGAAGGCATGCGGGTCAACTTTATAAATGATATCCTTTAGGCGGGTTACCTCCGACCTGTTCACTACCGAAAGGAGGACCTCCCTCCCCGCGCCCGTGTAAACCCCGCGGGCAGGCCAGGCGGTGGCGCCCCTGTTTAACCCTTTCACAATTGCAGAAGATATCTCATCCGGGCGGTCGGATATAATTAAAAACGCCCTGGCATAGCTGAACCCCTCTTGAACCAGGTCAATCAGCCAGGAGGTGACAAAAATGGCAATCAGCGCATACATGGACAATTCGGCTGAATCAAAAACAACCCCGGCCGTGACTACTACCGTGGCATCCACCAAAAAAAGCAGTTGCCCGATATTAACTCCTGTATATGTGCGCAACACAGCCGCCAACAGGTCGGTTCCCCCGGTTGTTCCATTGTATTTAAAAACAAACCCCAAACCCAGGCCCACCAGGACCCCGCCAAACAGACAGGCCAGCAAGAGATCATGGGTAGGCACAGGCAGGAAGGGCACAAGCGCGTCAACAGCCAGGGAAAGCGTAATGGTACCAAAAAGAGAGCGAAAGCCAAAAGGCAGCCCCATGCGGTAAATCGCCATAGCAAACAGCGGCACATTTAAAACAAGCATGGCTGCCCCCACCGGCACATTAATCAAATAGTGCAGGATGGTGGCAATGCCGCTGACACCTCCGGCAGCAATTTTATTGGGAATAAGGAACATATCCAGCCCAAGGGCGGTCAAGATAACACCGGCGCTTACCCCGACAATTTCCCGCACGAACCCAAAGCGCATCGCGCAACACTCCGAAAGCACCATAAAACTTCACTGGATAACCCTATATTGTCCAAAAGACCACAGAGTATGAACACACATGAAAAGTAGTATTCTTTTTTTGATAACAAATTCCTTCCTTAGTACATGATACATGTCGAAAAAGCTCATAATTAAAGCCGTCGCCAGCGGCAACGGCTGAGGTTTTTAACAAATTACCTTGAGGTTGAAACGCTCGCTCAGGTGCTTCGCGCCGAGTGAACCAATGGCTCGTTTCGGGCAATATTGGACCGCCTTCAACTCGCCGTCCTGGCTCGGTTCAGGCTTTCGCAGACATCCTTGTCCGCTCATCCAATATCGCTTCCTCACTTCGCCCGGTTCACTTGCGACGCTGCGCAATATCGCTCGCTTCCTTCAACCTCAATGTCCATTACAGTTTATCAACAGTCTGAACCGTTGCCGCCGGCAACAGCTTCCCAATAGTTTTATTTACCCTCCCTGCGCCCGCGCCTTTTCCTTTAAGTAGGCAGCTATAAAAGAATCGATCTCCCCATCCATGACAGCATTCACATTCCCGGTTTCCTCACCGGTGCGGTGGTCCTTTACCAGACTGTAAGGGTGAAAAATATAAGAGCGGATCTGACTGCCCCAGGCAATTTCCTGCTGTTCACCGCGCAGGGCAGCCAGTTCAGCTTCCTTCTTGCGCAATTCCAAATCTATTAATTTTGCCCGGAGCATTTTCATAGCAGCCAGGCGGTTGGCAAGCTGGGAGCGCTCATTTTGGCATGAAACCACAATACCCGTAGGAATGTGAGTGATCCGGACAGCCGAATCTGTTTTGTTGATATGCTGGCCGCCGGCGCCGCTCGAACGGAAAGTGTCAATTTTTAAATCTTCCTGGTTTATTTGCACGTCTACCTCACCATCCACTTCGGGGAGCACGTCCAGTGATGCAAAGGAAGTGTGCCGGCGGCCGGCAGCATCAAAAGGAGAAATGCGCACCAGCCGGTGTACCCCTTTTTCAGAACGCAGGTAGCCGTACGCGTTGGGGCCGCTCACCTCAAGGGTGGCGCTTTTGGTGCCCGCCTCATCGCCGGGCAGGATATCAAGCACTTCAACCTTGAACTTGTGGCGCTCCGCCCACCTGGTGTACATCCGGATGAGCATATCAACCCAATCCTGAGCCTCGGTTCCACCGGCCCCGGCATGAAGAGAGATGATCGCGTTGCCCCGGTCATAAGGCCCGTTCAACAGGACGGCCAGTTCCATATCAGTCACGCGCCGGGCCAGAGATGCCACTCCTTCCTTTACTTCAGCAGCGATTGCCTCATCGTCTTCCTCTTCCCCCAGTTCTACCAGCACTCCCAGGTCTTCAAAATCCCCTGCCAGTTCCCGGAAAGCCGAAACTTTTTCTTTTAGACTTGCCAGCCGCTGGACAACCCTTTGCGCGTTTTCCTGATCTTCCCAAAAGACGTTATCCAGCATTTGCTTCTCTAATAAAGATATTTCTTCTTCTTTTTTAGCCATGTCAAAGAGAAACCCTCAAATCTTCTATTCGCCTGCCGATTTGCTCAAGCTCCCGCTTCAGATCTGCAAACATCTTCTCACCGTTTCCTTTATTTTTATTTTAAACAGCTTCCGCGCGGCCGCAGCACTTTTTATACTTCTTGCCGCTTCCACACGGGCAGGGGGAGTTCCGCCCCACTTTATTTTCCTTGCGCACCGGCTGTTTCTGTCCTTCTTCAGCATAGCGGTTTTCCACAACCAGCCGTTGCTGCTGCCGTCCCGGTTGAACAACGTTCACCCGCAAGACGTATCGCACCACATCGTCCTGGATGGAATTGACCATGTTCTGAAACATCTCATAGCCCTCAAATTTGTACTCTACCAGCGGGTCCTTCTGGCCGTACGCCCGGAGACCGATGCCCTCTCTGAGCTGGTCCATGGCATCCAGGTGGCCCATCCATTTTTCGTCTACGATCCGGAGCATGATTGCCCGCTCTATTTCCCGCATTATTTCAGGGCCCAGTTCCTGTTCTCTGGCTTCATACATCTCCCGTGAAAGCCCGGCCAAGTAGGACTGCAATTCTTTGCGCCCCATTCCTTCCAGGTCTTCGGATGCCAGCTTGTGACCGGGCAGGAAAAGCTGCCCGGCATAGTCCAACAGTCCTTTCAAATCCCACTCTTCGGGGTAAACCCCTTCAGGGGCAAATATACTTACAGCTCGCTCCACTGTGGCGTCGATCATTTCCATGATGTTATGCCTGAGGCTATCACCGGTAAGCACCTGGCGGCGCTGCTTATAAATCAACTCGCGCTGCTGGTTCATCACATCATCGTACTGGAGCACGTGCTTGCGAATTTCAAAATTCCGGTTCTCCACACGTTTCTGAGCAGCCTCTATCGACCGCGTAATCATTGAATGCTCTATCGGCATGTCTTCTTCAATACCCAGCCGGTCCATAATACCTGATATGTTTTCAGAGCCAAAAAGGCGCATCAGGTCATCTTCCAGGGAACTGAAAAACTGGCTTGAGCCCGGGTCGCCCTGACGGCCGCAGCGGCCGCGCAGCTGGTTATCTATACGCCGGCTCTCGTGCCGCTCAGTGCCTATAATATGCAGCCCGCCCTGCTCAACTACCAGGCGCCGCTCCTCTTCCGACTGTTTCCGGTACTTCGCCAGCATTGCCTGGTAGTTATGATCATCCGTCCCGGCCGCTATGGAAGCTAATTCACCAGCGGATTCAAATTTCTGCCCCTGCCTGCGCAACTCCTGCCGGGCCAAAAATTCCGGGTTGCCCCCCAGCAGGATGTCGGTGCCGCGGCCGGCCATGTTGGTTGCAATGGTTACTGCTCCCAGGCGCCCGGCCTGAGCCACGATCTCGGCCTCTCTCTCGTGGTACTTAGCGTTTAATACCTGGTGTGGAATTCCTCTTTTTTTAAGCATATTGCTCAGAATTTCTGATTTTTCAATAGAAATTGTGCCGACCAGCACAGGCTGGCCCCTGGCGTGCCTGGCTGCGATTTCTTCAACAACCGCCCGGAACTTGGCCTGCTCGGTTTTATAAATAACATCCGGCAGGTCCTTCCGGATCATCGGCTTGTTGGTAGGTATCACCACCACGTCCAGGCCGTAAATTTTTTTAAACTCCTGCTCCTCGGTTGCCGCCGTTCCTGTCATGCCGGCCAGCTTTTTATACATCCGGAAATAGTTCTGAAAAGTAATCGTGGCCAGAGTCTGTGACTCCCGCTCAATCTTGACGCCCTCTTTAGCCTCGATAGCCTGGTGCAGGCCGTCGCTGTATCGCCTGCCGAACATCAGCCGCCCGGTAAACTCATCAACGATGATCACCTGCCCGTCTTTTACCACATAATCCCTGTCCCGCTTCATCAACCCGTGGGCCTTCAAAGCCTGGTTCAGGTGGTGGGTCAGCTCAATGTTTTTATCGTCGTACAGGTTTTCTACGCCAAGCATTTTTTCCACCTTAGCCACTCCGGACTCGGTAATGGTTACAGTATGCGCTTTTTCATCCACGGTATAATCCACATCCCTGGTGAGACGGGGAACAATTCTGGCAAAGGTGTAGTACAATTCGGTGGATTTTTCCGCCTGTCCGGAAATAATCAGCGGGGTCCTGGCCTCGTCAATCAGGATGCTGTCCACCTCGTCCACAATAGCGTAGTTCAACTCCCGCTGTACCAGCTGGTCCGGGTGATGGGCCATATTATCCCTCAGGTAATCGAAACCGAATTCATTATTCGTGCCATAGGTAATATCAGAGCGGTAAGCGCGCCTGCGGTCCTCCCATTCCATACCGTGCGTCACCAGGCCAACACTTAAGCCCAGGTAACCATAAACCTGGCCCATCCACTCACTGTCCCTGCGGGCCAGGTAGTCGTTTACCGTAACCACGTGAACACCTTTACCTGTAAGAGCATTCAAGTAAACCGGCAGAGTAGCCACCAGAGTTTTGCCTTCACCGGTCTTCATCTCCGCGATACGTCCCTGATGCAGCACAATTCCGCCCAACAACTGGACATCAAAATGCCTCATCCCAAGTACCCGGCGGGAAACCTCCCTCACTACAGCAAAGGCTTCAGGAAGGATATCATCCAGGATCATCCCGTTATCCAAGCGTTCCCGGAAGACCGTGGTCATACCCCTGAGTTCATCCTCCGACATGGCGGATACCTTTGGTTCAAGCGCATTAATCTCATTAACAACCCGCTGCAGCTTCTTTAACTCGCGGGCGTTGTCATCAAGCCAGTCCTTGATAAATCCCAGCATTTTATACCACCTCTTCTACCCGGGTGCTTAGAATTCAGTAACCAGAATTCAGAATAAACACTCACGCCACCGGCGCAGCACCAACAGGTAATGAAAATTTATTTTCAGGACAGTTCGAGACGATATACCGTTCTCTTATTCTGGCTACTGACTTCTGACTCCTGAGTAGCTATTATTATACTTGATTATTAATAATAACGTCAATTATAGCATTATCTTCCAGAAAAAAGCGCCCCTTTTGAGGCGCTTCCAGATGACCTTTCTTAATACTGCCTTCAATTTATTTGCAACAACCTACCTCTAAAAATCCGGCTCAATTAACCCGTAATTCCCGTCCTTACGCTTGTAAACCACATTGATCTGTTCGGTCTCGGCATTGGAAAAAACAAAAAAATTATGCCCGAGCAGATTCATCTGGAGTACAGCCTCTTCCACCGTCACCGGCTTGATCGCAAAACGCTTGGTCCTGACCAAACGCGGCGCTTCTTCATCTTCAGCGGCAGAAACCTGAGGCTTTTGTCCATCCACAACCCGCACGCCGCGCTTCTGTAGCTTGCCTTTGTATTTCTCGATTTGTTTCTCCAGTTTTTCAACCACCAAATCGGTTGAGGTATACATGTCCCCGGTGCTTTCTTCACCTCTCAGGATCATCCCGTTAACCGGTATAGTCACTTCTATCCGGTGAGAATTTTTTTCCACGGTCATCGTAACCTGGACATCACCCAGGTTTTCAATAAATCTATTCAGTTTGCCGACGCGCTTTACGACATAGTCTTTCAACGCGTCCGTCACTTCAATATTTCTCCCGCGCACCTGCACTTTCATGGGAACGGCCTCCCTTCTCAAATCTCATACTACTATTTATTCCACAGAAAAATAACAACTCCTGCCGTATTTTTTCGTAAGTAAAAACCCCAGGCCAGCTGGGGTAAACCTGCATTTATATCTTTAAAACGTTGGCCGCTTGCGGCCCCCGGGCACCTTCGACAATATCGAATTCAACCTTTTGACCTTCACTCAAGGTCTTAAAGCCTTCTTCCTGAATCGCCGAAAAATGGACAAATACATCCCCACCATCCTCCCTCTCGATAAACCCGTAACCTTTTTCCTGGTTAAACCACTTAACCCTGCCTAACACAATCATAACCTCCTACAAAACATAATCCCGTGGGTCATTAACTCACGCATAGCAATGTTAACACAGGCACATGCTAATGTCAAGCCTTTCCACAAAACCGTCTGAAATTTCGGCCAAAGCTCCACTGGAAATAAAAAACCCGGACAATCTTGATGCTCATTTCACACTTTCTTACAGGGCAATCATATATCTTTTTCAGCAGACATTTTTTCAAGCAGATTTTTTTGCGACCAGCGCAGGAACCAGGCCATCGCGGGAGCCTGAATAAGGGGATTAATCGCCAGCATAGCCACCGTTAAGGGCGAGAAAAACTGCGCAGCTAAACCGACAGCCAGCGACACGTTCTTTCCTACCACGCTATAGACCAGCGCTATCCCATCACCGGGGCTAAACTTAAATCTCTTTGACAGCCAGATGCTGATAACTATTTGTAAAAAGTAGAAAATCACTACGGACGCGAGTATAATAAGGATGCTCTGCCACTGGGCCAGTATTTTTTTGGCACCTAAAGCCACCGAGATAAATATTATGGCAAACATGCCCAGCATGGATACCGGGGGAAGCAAGGGTCTAACCCTCATAAACCCCGGTTCCCCAGACCAGTGTATAATTAATCTCCTGGTTATATCCCCTAAAATAATGGGAATCAAAATAACCAACAACGTTCCTTGAAACAACGCGGCCACGTCTACTTTCACCATAGCGCCGGCGAGTAATAGCATGGTAAAAGGTATGGTTACTATACTGAGCACCAGGCTTAAAGAAACTATTACTAAAGAGAGCGCAACATTTCCTTTGGCCATGCCGGTCCAGCCTGCCACCATACCGGCGCACGGTGTAGCGGCCAGCAGGATAAGAGCCACTGCAAAATCCGGCAATTGTCCCAAAAGAAGTCTGGCTACCAAAAACCCTATTAATGGCGAGACAAAGAAATTTAACATAATCGACCAGATTATTATCCTTTTGTTTTTAACCGCCCCGGTTATCTGTTCAATCTTTACGCCTATCATCATAGGGTAGAGCATCAAGAACAGCGTAAAGGGCACCCAGGGCCTAAGCGCCTGAGCACGCGCCGGAAAGTAAATGCCGAAGAAAATACCCAGCGCTATTGAAATCCCTATCAGATAAATTAAACACTTCTCAAAATACTGCTGGATTTTTAGAGGCTGCATAATACTCCCTCCTTTCACACAACATTCTTAAGGCAACCACGACAAGCCACGCAAAATAATCAGGTTAACCAGGAAACCCTAAAGGTGATAAAGAGCAGGTGCATTAAGAACTCTATGATTACAGAGATGCTACGCATGAAAAAAGCGCCGGTAAGAACACCCGGCGCCATAAAAATTAGTGCACTACCGGCTTTAGGGTCGCTGTTGGGGCAGCATATAATTCTTTTATAAAAGTAATTTATTTAGCATGTTCGCTCAGATACTCCATTCCTTCTACTGCCGCGGCAAAAATGGTTGAAGCAAGAGCAAACCTGGCTGCCAGCAACGCCTCGCCGATTTCCTCCTTGCTGACGCCAGCCCTTTGAGCGATTTTAATGAAAGTTTCCGTACACAGGTGGCTGCTCACCGCCGCCGCCACTGCAATCATGATCAGATGCTTGTATTTCGCTGGTATGTGCGGTAGGTCGAAAACAAACTTGCGGTCCTGCGCCTGCCGCGGGATCCACTCAGGAACGAGTTTGGACATCAGGACCATCGGTTTGGGTTCTTCACCAAGATTTTCCGCCATCATTTTTAAAATCTGGTCTACTGACGGGGCTTGTTTATCTGTCACAGTAATCCCTCCTGAAAATATAAATTTTTTAATGGCCTAACTTTTATCCATATCTTTTTTTCAAATTCTAAATAGTGATTCCAAAGTAAATCAGGATATATTTTAAAGAAACATACAGAAACAAAGCACCAAAAAGAATTTTTAAGGTTGCCGGCTTAAATTTGGCAACCAGCCTGGCTCCATAAAGGGCGCCGATAACTGCGCCGATACCCAGCGTGATGGCTACCGGAATGTTGACAACATGTTCGGCGAGCTTAAAAATCGAACCTACCAGCGCCATCCAGATAAAAGATGCCATAGACGTGCCGATGGCCAGTTTCATGGGCGCTTTAAAAAGATACAGGTAAGAAGGTACCAAGGCATACCCGCCACCCAGACCGATGATTCCGGTAAGAAAACCTATTGCTGAGCCCAGGATAGTTTTGCTTACCGGTGTTCCCGGCATACTGGCAGGCGAACCCTCTACCGCTGCAACGCCAGACCCACCTTGAGCTGCGGCCATTCTGGCCTGAGCGGGAGCGACAATCAAACCTTCATAAAGCATCCGCACAGAAACCAGAATAAAGGCTACGCCGATAATCAGGTCAATTAATTTTCCATAGTCACTAATAAAGGCGAAAACAATAGAACCAATAATTACACCCAGCACTCCACTATAACCGGTAAGAAGCGCCGTTTCACGATGTACGTTACCCATTTTGATGTGCTGGTAAGCACCTGAACCAGCTGTGAAAACCACAGCGGTTAAGGTGGTGCCGACGGCAATGGCCGGATCGAAGTGGAAGCCAAAGCGAATCACAGGCATCATTAGAGCGCACCCGCCTGTACCCAGCAAGCCCCCAACGATTCCAGCCAAAATACCGACAATAAAGTAAATCAAAAAACTTGCAGCAACCATTATTATACCCCCCGTAAGATTTTGACCTTAGATTTCATTTTCCCCTTTTCTTAGCCGGCGATTCAACCCGCTTCCACGCCGCTTACGTCACCAACTTCCTCGGCTGTTCGATCACCGTCTTTACAGGGGTTCGTATTTCGGATAACCTGCCCCAGGCATCTAATTTTCATCACCTCCAAATTACGTCCTGAAAACAAGTTATCATCCTATTGCGCCAGAGTCATGGATATTTAATTTGACATTTAATTTATTATATAAGATTATTATAATTTAATAATAACATAAGCTCAATACCCCGAAAATGTCAAGCAATTTGTAATTTACGCCACTCGCTTTCACCGTGCGTAACCAGGCCATTGGCCGGGAAGAAAGACGCGCCCCTATGTCCGGCATAACCGCAACACCATTCTAAAAAATAGCTCTGGCGGTAGCTGCTTGCTGAAGATAAAAATAAAAGTGCCATAAAGATAAGCCGCCCGTTTAAACTATACTCAAGCAAGTGAAACGACCTTTGCAGAGGCCAATAGTTCACCACGCCGGGTCCTGGCTAACTTTACGGCAAGATCAATTTATATACATAAACCTTTTGCGTAGCGTTATTAGGCATCTCTACCATATAACTTTCATCGTGAAGTTGACCGTCTACCCTCCAATGTCGAAAAATTTCTTGTAGAAGGCTGTTCGTTTAGAAATTCCTGTTGATAATGTGGATAAGTCTGTTAATAACTCATAAAATCAGCAACTAAAATGTGATTAACTGCTGCTTTTTAAGAAAAAGGTGTCAATATATGTAAAAAGCTGGTACGATTTTTGTAGAATTATTGGAAATACCTGCCGGTAGCCGCAGTTAAACCAAATACCTGTTCCGCCCCGGAATGCCTGAGCTCCGCAGCAACAGCCGACATGGTGCTGCCGGTTGTGAAAACATCATCAATAATTAGGATATTTTTACCATAAAATTTTCTTTTGTTAATAACCTTAAAAGCATTAATCAAGTTCAATTCCCTCGCTGCCCTGGGCAACCCGGTCTGAGCCGGCGTATCTGCTACCTTGACCAGGGTTTGTCCGTCCACCGGTATTTTAAGGATAGAACCGATTTCTTTTGCCAGCAGGGCAGCCTGGTTAAATCCTCTGCGGCGCAGCCTGTCTTTTGCAAGTGGCACAGGCACTATCAAGTCAATTATCTTATGCAAGGCTTCGGAAAGAACCACCTCGACCATCAGGAAAGCAAGCGGCCGGGCCAGCCGGCGGCTTCCACCGTACTTAAAACGGTGAATTACCTCTTTTAAAAGTCCTTCGTAAGGGCCAAACGCGCGAGCCAGAACAAAAGGCCAGTCATGCCTCTGGCATTCGCGGCACAGGCAAGGCCCGCCTGCCGGTACAACCATCTCTCCGCCCGGCAGCCGCCCGCACCGGCAGCAATGAGGCTCCAGCCGGTGCCTGCTTATTTCTAAAAGGCAGGAGCTGCAAACTTCCGCACCGTTACCGGGAGCACCGCAAAATGGGCACTCCGGCCGCGGGGGGAAAAGCAGGTCGAGCAAGCTGTCCCATAATAATAAATTATTCATGAGGCAATCCAATGATCGAAACAGCAGCGGAAACAACCTGGTCCCTACCACCTTTTTTTGCCTTTTCCAGCGCCCTCTGCGCCGCCCTGAACAAAACCGCCACGTCGCCGGCATCCCTCGGAAACTCTGCCACCCCGATACTGACAGTTACCCTGGCCTGCCTTCCAGCCTTCTCAAGAAAATAGTGGCTACGGATTTCCTCCCTCAATCCTGCGGCAATATCCAGCAGGCGCCGGCCACAGGCGCCCGGCAGCAGCAAGGCAAACTCATCCCCACCGCAGCGTGCGGCAAGGTCACCTGCATGTGCTGCGCCTTCAATAATCCCGGCCAGTTCAGCCAGCAACCAGTCGCCGGCCGGCCGGCCATAGCGGTCGTTAAAGATCATAAAATTGTCCAGGTCGATAATTATCAGCCCGGCCGCAGTGCCGTCCGCGGCAGCTCTTTCACAAACTTCAGCGGCAGCTTTATAAAAAGCACCGGTATTTAAAAGACCGGTCAATGCATCCCGGGACACAATGTAATCCAGGCGACGGGCAAGGATCGATTTTTTAATAACAACAGCTGTCTGTCCCCCAAGAACGGTCATAATATGCAGATGCTTCTCTTCAAAAGCCATCGGTCTCCTTTCTCCCAGCACGATCACGCCCAGCGGTTCTTCACCGGATGAAAACGGGATGATTAACAGTGAACGTAAAACATGGCAGAGGCCGGCTTCGTTTTCAGTACGGGAGTCGGACCTGGAGTCAAAAACAATTGTTGGTTTTCTGAGGATCAGGGACTGGCCGATGATACCCTCACCGCTATAAACGGTGGTATTATTAAGCTGTTCCGAATAAGGGCCGGAAACAGCAACCGGCACAAAGGTAGCTTTTTCTCCGGAGCAGAGGTAAGCCACCCCTGTATGATAGCGGAAAATTCTTTTGGCGCTATTCAAGATGAATTTCAGCGCCTCATCCGGCCCGGGGTCCTTCTCCAGAAATGTTGCGACCTCATAAAAGATCTTTAGTTCACGGTTAGCCACATGAAGCCGGACGTAAAAGCGCAGGATGAACTGGAGCGCCAGTATTGAAGAAAATAGCAGGAAAACACCTGATAATCCTGTGTAGCCGTAAACCATTACAATCAGGAGGCCCAGTGGAATAGTGACCAGGTAAGTCAGCCCGTCCCACTTTATCGCATCCAGCCAGGCCGGGTAAGGAAAAAAGCGCCGCCTGGGCAGCAGGTAAAAATAAACCATCAGGTGGTTGGTTGCGATATAAGAAATGGAAAAAGCGGCCAGCGGCAGGATGTTTGCCACATCCACCAAACCCGGCTCGCCTTTGCTGAACTCGAAAAAATATCCGGCCACCACTGAAGCCAGTACATATTGAGAGGCATTAAATAAAGTAGTGCGCAACGGGTCACCCCGGTTGGCTATTCCCTGGCCGAAAATTGTCGAGAGACCGTTCATCCAGGCGGTCGCCGCCGGGCCAAAAATCAAAAAAGGTAGACAGTACCAGGGTAAAATTGCCTGAAAGCTGCCCGTGCGGAAAAGATACCGCCAGCCACTCGGCCAGTATGCCGAGGAAAACAAAAGACAATAACTCCCGGCCCCTGTCCACGTCCAGAGCAGGGAAAAGAAGGCAGAGCTGCCAGGCTGCCAGGCCTACCACAAGCCAGGTATAAAAGATGTGCCCGATACTTTGTTTTGACCGCAAGGTTTACCCACCTCAAAGCCTTATTTCGACACATCCTCGATTTTACCTGCGCCAAACCGGGAAAGACGGGAAAATAAAGGCGCAAACAGAAGTTCCTTACCCTTTAAGCCCCTGGCATCGAATAACATCATATTTACCTTTGATTCTACAACCGTCCAAACATCATCCCCGGCCTTTACCGGAAACAACTCAAACGGATAACGCCTTTGCAAACGGCCAAGAACTTCCAGAGTACCGTCGCAGGAACAGTCGTCCACTACCAGTACTGACCGTGGTGTGCTTTTCATACTCCAGAATAACCTGCGGATGAAACCCTCTATCCACGGCTCTTGATTCTTTACAATAATTATCACACCCGCTACAGGATTTTTTCCTTGGCCGCCTGACACCATCAACCAAAAAATACCTATTATAGCCAGCAATATCAAAGATACCAGCAATAGCTTCACATTCTCACCCCCGCCTTTAATTGCACCTTATGCAGCATAGCCGCCGGGGGTGATTTAAAAGATAAAAAAAGCAGTCTCATTTTAGAAACTGCTTAAAGAACTTAAAGAACCTTATAAGCCGGCGTCCCGCCTGAGCGCCTCTGCTTTGTCAGTGCGCTCCCAGGGCAGGTCCAGGTCGTTTCTTCCGAAGTGCCCGTAAGCTGCCAGTTGCTTATAGATTGGCCGGCGCAGGTCCAGCCCCTTGATAATTGCCGCAGGGCGAAGATCGAAGTGATCACGCACCAGCCTCACCAGAGTCTGGTCATCAACCTTGCCGGTACCAAAGGTCTCTGCCATGATTGAAACCGGATGGGCCACTCCAATGACGTAAGCTAATTGTATCTCGCACTTGCCGGCCAGACCGGCGGCCACGATATTTTTAGCGACATAGCGCGCAGCGTAACTGGCGGAGCGGTCCACCTTCGTGGGATCCTTGCCGGAGAAGGCCCCGCCGCCATGGCGTGCCATTCCGCCGTAAGTATCCACAATAATTTTCCTCCCGGTCAGGCCTGTATCTCCCTGGGGCCCGCCGATAACAAAGCGGCCGGTCGCGTTAACCAGATAACGGGTAGACCGGTCCAGCAAATCTGGCGGAATAACCGGTTTTATTACCAGTTCCAGCATATCTTTACGGATTTCCTCAAGGGTAACTTTAGGGTGATGCTGGGCGCCGATGACGATAGTGTCCACCCGTACCGGGCGTCCGTCCTCATAATCAACGGTTACCTGNGTTTTNCCNTCCGGCCGGAGATAGGAAACCAGCCNGCTCTTCCGGACTTCNGCCAGGCGTTTCGCCAGGCGGTGGGCCAGGGAAATNGGCAGCGGCATTAATTCAGGCGTCTCGTCTGTGGCATAACCGAACATCATCCCCTGATCGCCCGCTCCGGTAGTATCAAACTCGTCTTTAACGCCCTCACTGCCCCTGGTTTCCAGCGCGCGGTCCACCCCCTGAGCAATATCGCCCGACTGCTCGTCAATAGATGTAATCACTGCACAGGTATCACAATCAAAACCATACTTTGCTCTGGTGTAGCCAATCTCCCGGATCGTCTCACGGGCTATCTTGGGAATATCAATATAGCAGCTGGTCGTGATCTCGCCACTCACGAAAACCAGGCCAGTAGTAACCAACGTTTCGCAGGCTACACGGGCAAGAGGATCTTTTTGTAAAATCGCATCCAGAACCGCATCTGAAATCTGGTCGGCTATCTTATCAGGGTGTCCCTCGGTGACCGACTCAGAAGTAAATAACCGCCTGGTCATCATCTCCACTCCTTACGTTAGTACATCCCAAAGCATAAAATTAAACCTCCTGATTCAGAGGTTAAGTTCGGATTTGTTACAGGAATTACATCACATTTTAACAAAACCGGACAAGAAATGTCAACAAAAACCGGCAAAAAACCAGGGCTGACGCATGAAAAATTTTATTGACCTTGTATTCTCACTACGCCAGCAAGGCAGCCACTACTCCTACGGGGAATATACCGTCAAGTACCCCTGCTCCGCCAATACTTAAGACATGCGAACAAAGTTCCCCGTTCCGGTACAGGTTCACAACAAGTCAGCTCCGATGAGAGTACCCCAAATGCCAGCGATATAGGCTACCGGAGCGGCATCCTTGCCAGCCAGCAGCACAGCTGCTGCGGCTACAAGCGGAGGAATAAAAGCGGCAGCAAAAGAGGAAGGGGAAGAATGACCGCTCATCCTCAACCATAAATTTCCGGCGCGACACAGGAATATTTATAATCTCTCCCATAAAAAAATAGGAATGGAGAAATAGAAAATGATTTTCAAAACAGGTGTTCTCTAAAGGATGATACACTCAATGTAAGCAAGTTACTTGGTGCGAGTAAAAAATCTTTTTTTATACAATATTAAAATTAAAGTGCGGTTAATATTAAATATAAAATTTTTTTTACTTCAACAGGTGAAATTAAATTATGTTGACTAATATATTCACCTATGGCCCAATGGCTGTGGCTATCCTTGCCCTGATAATAAATTGGGACAGGATGAAAAAGTATATTCCGGTTGGATTGTTTGCCGGTTTGTTCGCTAACGGAATATGTCATATTGCTATAAAGCTAAATTGGTGGACTTACCCAAACACTCTTGAGGAAAGTATTGTAAACTGTATTGTTGTACCTGTTTTGGCCATGTTCTGGATCAGGTACGCTCCTGGCCAGTTCTCCAGGCTAATTATGTGGAACCTTATTTGGACAGGCACAATAACTGGATTAGAATTTTATGCTGAACGGTTTACAAATGTTATTAAATACCATGATGGATATGATTGGTATTATTCCTTTCTGTTATGGTTTATTTCCTGGTTTATTTGGTATGGTTTTTATGTCTGGTTTAACAGGGAGGTTATGGCAGATGGGCAAAAATAACGCGTTGGAAGCGGCTCTGTGGAGCGCAGCTATCCCCGGATTCGGCCAAATCATTAATAAAAAATACTTTAAGGGACTCATGCTGATAGGTTTGGAAATAATGTTAAATATGTGCTCCGGCTTAAATACTATTATTATATACAGTTTTCACGGCCAAACCCTGGAAGCTATGAATTTAACTAATTACCAATGGTTGATGTTCTATCCATGTATATACTTATTTGCCATATGGGATGCTTATCGCGACGCAGGGGGAAACGAAGTACCCCTATTATTTCTACCGTTCACTATATCAGCTTATTCCGGGACAATCGGCATCATTTTTTCTAATACATTCATGATTAATAATATTTTTCCTGGACCATTCTGGTTAATGTTATGTTTTTCTCTAATAGGATTTGGGCTGGGATTTGTTATCAGGTTGATTGTGCTTAAAGGCTTCAAATAGATTATTTATATCATTCAAGGATGGGTATTTTTGCTATAATCTGTAATTATAGGATGACTTCTTGCGGAAGAATAACAGGTAGATTATTTCAAGAATCCCAATGGTGTTAACAACTACCAGAACAATATACCAGACCAGCTGAGTGTTGCGGGCAGCATGCCACAATGCTATAGCTTTCCAGATTACGCTCCAGGCAATTATAAGGTAAAACAGCCAGGTATTATTCTGAATTATTTGCATAACATCGTTCAAAGTAATTCTCCTTTCTCTTTCTCTAAAAATTGCAATCTAGCAATACATCTTAACATTATGGATTGCTGCGTTTTTTTGTTGGCCGGTACAGTTTTTTTGAAACAGGTATGAGCGTGTTATATATTAAGGGAACCGGCATGCTGGTTTTTTCGGATAAATAGCTATGTCTATAACCGTAAGCGAAATATATAAACAGACCAATAATAATCCAGGTAACGAAACGTATCCACGTAAGGGCGGGAAGGTTGATAGCCAGGTAAGTGGACAAGATAATACTCAAGACAGGTATGAACGGCACCCATGGAACCCGGAAAGGCCTGGGAATGTCGGGCCGCTTTACCCGCAGGATCAACAGTCCTGCTGATACGGCAATGAAGGCGCTTAAGGTGCCTATGTTGGCTAACTCTGCCACAACAGAGATAGGCAAGAATGCTCCAATGGATGCTACAACCAGTCCGATAATAAGGCTATCCCACAGCGGGGTATGCAGGCGGGGGTGAACCCAGTCGAAAATGGGCGGTAGCAACCCATCCCTCGCCATAGCAAAGAAAATGCGGCTTTGTCCATAAAGAACAACTAATAATACGCTGGTAAGCCCCGCTAAAGCCCCAACGGAGATAATAGCGGCAGCCCATGGAAGTCCTGCCCGCAACATGGCAGTTGTTACAGGGGAAGCGGTATTCAGTGTTGAATAATGGACCATGCCTGTAAGGACCAGGGAAACAAGGATATAAAGAACTGTAGCTATGATAAGTGATGCCACAATGCCGACTGTCAAGTCCCGGCGCGGGTTCTTTACTTCTTCTGCCGCCGTGGATACGGCATCAAAACCGATATAAGCAAAAAATACAATGGACGCTCCGTGCACGATGCCCGTGATGCCGAACGGCAGGAAAGGCTTCCAGTTGTCAGGGTTTATATGTTTGAACCCCAGAATAATAAACAATAATATAGCGGCAAGTTTGGCTGTTACAACGAACTTGTTTGCAGTTGCGCTGTGCTGGGCACCAGTGATGATTAACCCTGTCAGCATTAACACAATAAGGGCAGCCGGCAGGTTGATCAAGCCTCCGCTGAATGGAGATGCGGTAATTGCTGCCGGCAGCGTTATTCCGGCTGATGACAGTAAATCAACAAAATATGAACTCCATCCAATAGCTACTGCACCTGCCGAGACGATATACTCAAGAATGAGGTTCCATCCCACCATCCACGCAAATATTTCACCAATCGTTACATACGCAAAAGTATAGGCGCTGCCGGCCACTGGAATTGCCGAAGCCATCTCGGCGTATATCAGTGCCGCAAGCCCGCTTGCGATACCCGCCAACACAAAAGATAGAACAATTCCCGGACCGGCGTAATTAGCTGAAACAACCCCCGTAAGTACAAAAATACCTGTGCCAATAATAGCTCCTATTCCAAGAGTTGCAAGATCAAAAGCTCCCAGGGTACGCGGCAAGCGGTGATTGCTGGTTTCTTTTTCAACCATTAATTTTTCGATGGATTTATTTCGCCATTTAATTATACTATACTTATCTTTCATTGTGATAAATATTATGTAGACTTAACAATATATTTATACTTGATAATCAACTTTTTTTTCCTATACTTGTGATTAGTTGCGGAGTATATGTTTTGATGAATTCATTCGCTAATCCAAATTTTTTATCCGTAAAGTGAGCCAGGACTGGTAAAAATACAAAAGCCGCAAACCCTTGCGGCTGTAGGCTTTTTCTGGCCTCCCAGACAGGATTCGAACCTGTGACCTACGGATTAGAAGTCCGTTGCTCTGTCCAGCTGAGCTACTGGGAGTTACTAAACTAATAAATAATATCATGATAAAAAAGTTTAAACTCTTTCCCGTTGCATAATTAATGATAGCCGTTTGTATAAAAAGTGTCAAGTTTTTTAAGAACATTGAACATACTAAACGGCGCTTCTAAACCTTACATTTACATCCATCTTCTATAAGTTTACCTATTCCACTTCGACCAATACGGTATGAACACCAATCTTTTTGATTTTTTCCCACGGGACTTCCACATCCTTCCCGGCGCTCATAAGCCCAAAGTATTTTCTGCCGCCCGACAGCACCAGCGAGAGCACTTTCCCGGTCTCCAGGTCGATATGGACGTCCTTCACCGGCCCCAGTTTCGCGCCGTCAACCAGATTTACCGTTTCCCTCAGGCCCAGCTCGGAAATTTTAAATAACACAGCGGACACCTCCTCACACCAGAGTATGCCCTCAACACCGTAAAGGTTCATATTAACATTTATTTTAACCTTTATTCTACCTGGTCGGATTCTGCCTCAAACACCTGGGCCCGGCCGTTCTTTTTCGCCGATCTGGCCGGCTTCGGCAGATCGCACCTGCTTTCTTCCGGGTGGAGAAAATTTTCAGAACATTTGTTTTTAAATTATATTAAACTGATGTTCGAGAGGCAACTGCCCTTACTTATTTTATTTATTACTTTTAGCTTTGTTAGCTAATTCAATAAGTCCTTTTCGATTCAAGCCTTCACTTGAGCCGGGACGGCGAATTGAAGGCGGTCCAGTATCGCCTGAGATAGCCCCTCTGGTTCACTCGACGCGAAGGATTCTGAACGAGCGTTTCAACCTCAAGATGCTTTGTCAACAACCTGATAAGATTCTTCTTCTAATTAATGCCGAAGATGGTGTTGATTGTCAATAGAATTGATCCACCTTATGCTGCTTGGCTCGCTTCGCTAGGCCTTGACATGAACCGGCAGCACCCAGTGCGATGTACACAACCGGGCGAGGCGACAGCGACAGGGAGCATGGCAGGAAAGAACTGCATATTAAGAGCAGGCTTTATGGATAGCAACCTGATCAGGAAGAAAATATTAAGCGGGAACTGGGCCATGTCTAAACATGCGCGTGTGCGGGCCTAAAGATAAAGATACTGATATGGTCATGGCTATTGTGAATGGGGAAATTATTGAGGATTATCCGCGCAAATTTTTTTGTACCGTTGCCGGTTGTCAAACCTGACAGCGCCTTGACCCAGCCGCTGTACTCCTGCCGCAGTGGTGCACATTGGCCTAATTTGACACCAGTACGGCAGAAAGAAAGAATAAACGCCGTGGAAAACCTGCGCTAAAAGCTGCCTGTCGCCCAGGATTTTACAACAAATAGCCACGACCCTTGAAAATTTAAAATCGCGTCCACCATTTTTTGAGGGTCTGTTTCGCCGCAAAACTCAATGCTCAAATCATGCTTTGCAATGTCCTGCTCGAATTTCGGCATGTTTATCCCCACCAGCCTCTTAAATTCGTTGAGATGACGGACCAGCTTAACCAAGCCACTGCCGTTATAGCCCTCAAAAAAAGCCGACACCGATCCAATAGTATTCCGGGTACATGCCGACATCTCGTCCTGGCCGCCCTTGGGGTAGTGATATCAGTGATCGTCGTACTTTTCTACCCTTTTCCTGTGCCGTATTTCCCTGTACAGCCTGAATGTATCGTCTTTGCCTCTAAATAATTTAAATTTAATATTAAAAAGGTCACCGGGCTTAACGACCGAACTCTGCGGGAGGCCATCTACAGCCTGGTGGTGGTACAAGGCCTGCCCGTCGGCAGTTCCACCGGCCCGGACGGCGGCTATTCCTGATCCAGGACAAGGATGACCTGGAGACTGGCCACCAGGCACTTAAAGCTCAGGGCCTACCCTAATCAATCAGCCTTCCAGCAAACACAGAATCTCTGTTTATATAAAACACTTTTATAACTAACGCATATTCCATTTATTTATTTTATTTGCAATATAAAATATACGATTATATTATTATGAAGTAGTCTGATCCAGTTGAATTTATCTAGTTTAAAAGAATGCCTCAAAAAGGAAAGGTCAAATAAAATGAATTATGCTCAATATGCAGATCTAAGTGTTGTAAGTGAATCAAGTGATCAGGTATTGATCTCTGCTCAAGGGATAAGCAAAAGCTATAGGTCTCAAAACAATGAGAAAGTTTTTGCACTTCAAAATATCAATCTTGATATACACAAGTACGAATTCGTGTCCATTATCGGCCCGAGCGGCTGTGGTAAGAGCACATTATTAAATATTTTAGCCGGACTCTATGAACCTGACTGCGGCCGGGTTCTCATTAACAATAGCGTCAGCAAAGGCATCAATATCAAGTCCGGCCATATATCACAAATGGATACACTCCTGCCCTGGAGAACCGTGCTGGAGAATGTTGAACTTGGTCTTGAAATTAGGGGGGTCGGTAAGAAAAAGAGAAGGGAGATTGCCAAACAGCTCATTGAACAGGTCGGCTTAAAAGGTTTTGAAAACAGTTATCCCTTTGAGCTTTCAGGCGGGATGAGAAAAAGAGCCATTATAATTAGAACACTGGCGTATGATCCTGAAATAATATTTATGGACGAGCCGTTCGTGGGTCTGGATGTTCAAACAAGAGACATGCTGGAGGAAGATATTTTAAAAATATGGCAGGAGACCAAAAAAACGATAGTTTTCGTAACTCATGATCTTGCAGAAGCAATCACACTTGCAGACAGGGTCATACTACTGACTGCGCGCCCGGCTACGATCAAGGGTGAATACACTATAACACTGCCAAGACCAAGATCAGCAGTTGAAACCAGATTCACACCTCAGTTTGTCAAGCTCCACAAGCGCATCTGGGATGATTTAAGTACCGAAGTCATCAAGTCGCGCCATTAAGAGGTTTGCCATGAACAAACACAATATTATTACGCAGATTAAAACGAACAACTTTTTAATATCATTTATTGTTTTGATGCTTGTATGCTGGGAACTGGTTGCCAGATACAACATTGTTGACCCGTTTTACATCAGTCAACCAACGCAAATATTTAATGATTTAAAGCAGTTTTATTTATCAGGCGGGATTTATAAACACCTGTCCATTACCTTTGAGGAAGCGCTTTTAGGGTTGGCTATAGGCACCGCATTTGGTGTAATAGGGGGTTTTGTGCTTGGCCTGGTTGACTTATTGGCCCGTATTTTTGAACCAATTATCACTGCACTCTACGGTATTCCCAAACTGGCACTAGCACCAATTTTTATTCTTTGGTTCGGACTGGGTATTGAATCGAAAATTTTTTTATCTAGCCTGATGGTGTTCTACCTCGTATTTTTCAACACATTCAGCGGAGTCAGGAACGTTGACCCGAACATAGTCGGAGCAATAAAGCTGCTCGGCGCGAGCAGGTTCCAAATCATTAGAATCGTAATCATGCCCTCTTGCTTTCCCTGGATTCTTGCCGGCATCCGCGGCGGCGTGGGTTCCTCGCTGCTGGGAGCTATAGTGGGAGAATACATGGGAGCCAGCGCCGGGCTGGGCTGGATGATTCAATACGCTACCACCACATATCAGATTCAACGCGTAATGTCCTGCATTCTTATCCTTCTTGTAATTGGGCTGGTCTTTAACAAGGGGTTGAAACTAATGGAAAAACGCCTTCTGCGGTGGCATCCAAATATTGATTGAAAAACAGGGGGAATTAAAATTGAAAAAATTAAAATTGAAAAGATGGATAACTGTGTGTGGCATGATGGCTTTGCTGTTGTCAGCAGTGGTTATATTTTCTTCCTGCGTCAGACAAACAGGCAGCGGGCAGCAGAACAATCAGCCGAGCCAAACAAACTTGAAAAAAATTGTGGTTGCCGAAGCTACCAGGGGTGAAACATGGCTTCCTGTCTATCTGGCACATGAACTGGGTTATTACAAAGAAGCAGGCCTTGACGTGCAGTTTGTTACATACAAAGACGGGCCGTTGGCCCAGATGGGCCTGTTTGCTGGAGACGCTCAGTTTTGCATCATCGGCCTGGAACCCGTTCTGCAGGCTTTTGACAAGGGCAAGGAGTCAAAAGTTATTCTAACTACCACGTATAACCAGCCTTACATGTTCGCCACGAGTAAAGGCATCAATAAAATCAGCGACCTGAAAGGAAAGGTTATATTTGCCGGAATGGCTGGTTCAGCCCCCTACTACTTTGCCAGAACCGTTTTGAAAAACGAAGGTCTGGACCCAGACAAAGACGTGACTTTCGCCAGCCTGGAGTACGGCGCAGAAGTGTCAGCGCTTGCCAAAGGTGAAATTGATGGTTCCTACGTGCGAGCCACGAAGGCCCCAGAATTTTTAGCAGTCGGCGCAAACATTCTCGCTGACGCTACCGACCCGGCCCAGCACACAAAGATATACGGCTCAGACAGGTATGAAGCTATGGTTGTAGAAGTAACCAATGACTATGCTAAGAACAATCGTGAAGACATCCAAAAATTTGCCAATGCAGTATATAGAGCAATGCTTTGGCAAGCCAGCCACAGTGATGATGAGGTTGCTAAAAAGGTATCACCGCTTTTCCCAGGCAGGAACATTGACGCTGCACTTATAAAAACGCTTAGGCGTTCGTTATCGCCAGACGGCAGCTTTACCAGGAAGGGGTATGAGACTGTCGTCAACTTCTGCCTGAATTCCGGCATCATTACGAAACCAATACCCTTTGAATCTATAATCGACCAGTCATTTATGGAAAAAGCAAAGAATGAAATTAAGTCCTAATTTATCTGGTTTATAATTAGGGAGAAAAGAAAAATGGATATTGGAGCACAGGTAGACAAATTGTACTGCGCATTGAATATGAGCAGGAATTTGGTAGGAGTCAAGTTCATTTTTTCCGAGGAAGAATTTGACAATATAGGCACTGAACCGATGAAAGGAAAAGCCTCCTACTGCCAGATGGTGAAACTGGCTGCTATGGGCAGGCACATCAAATCCTGCAGAGATAACTTTACCTGCGGCGGCGGTGTCAGGGCCATAGGCCTGGAGGAGCCTGACAACAGCGTGATATCAGGACAGCTTTATTACAATACCCTTAAGCTGTACAACAGACTGGGGACCGCCAAAGCTGTCCAAAAATATGTTACTTTTATCGAACATAGGATATACGGGGTGTTGCTCAAACCGCTACAGGACTGTGATATTGAGCCGGATATAGTGATTATCATCCTCAACCCGTACCAAGCCATGAGGGTAATCCAGGGATACGCCTATCACTACAGGGCCCCTAAAAACATTAGAATGACAGGCAACCAGGCCATCTGCTCGGAATGCACGGCCGTCCCCTATGAAACGAATGACCTGAACATTTCCTGCCTCTGCTCCGGTACCAGGATGCTGGCCGGGTGGGACGTGAACGAAATGAGTATCGGTATTCCTTTCAACATGTTCAATAACATCGTTGACGGTGTAATAAAAACGATTAACCCTACTGAACCAGACTCTGTAAAAAATGAAATATTATTGAGGTGCAAGGAGAAAGGAATCACCCTGGATATTGACGTTGAGCCAGGAAAAGCCTATTACCGCCGTTAATGACTGAAAAGCCACTGCCTGGATTACGCCCGCGCCAGGGGTTGTCAAGTATCAGTGACTTTGTCAGTGAAATTCGTCAGTGAAAATGTCACTCAAATAGATTACTCATCTTACTCGGCTTGACCCCTTAATTTTGGACAATTAGTCCTAGTTTCTGAGGTTTTCATAGAATTTCGATTTTTTTTTGTTCCGGAGCGGGGGCGGCGGCCTTGACATCCACCCCGCATGTGGTCGCCACTTATTGCCGACGGGGCGGCTCCGGGAACATGACGCAAACTTCATTAAGCGCCCCGCCGGGTTTTAAATTGTACCACATGCGGGGGCCCCGGTTGTCAAGGCCCTGCGGCGCCGCCCGGGAAAGCCTCTGGGGCTCACATGGTACATGAATAAAGTTATACGCGGATGCTCTGGCCCGCGATACGGGTAATAACCTTCTGCGCTCACCTGGTACGCGAATAAAATTATACCCTGACATGTTTGAGCTCCAACCGGTTTTCTCTCAGTAATTGATAACATTCCACTGGAGAAAAGAATTTAATGCCGGAATGGATACGAACCTTGTTGTAGAACCGCATAAACTTATCCACTGCTTTATATGCTTCGGCATAACGAAATTATTGAAGCATATCCACTAACAGGGTTTCCATGCAGTAATTTATCAAAAATTACAATTAACATATAGAGAAATGAAAATATTGCAGTAACCATCCCTATAATAGTTGCAACTCTCAATGGAAATATTGTAAATGATATAATTCCTTCAATTGCATAGTCAAGCAATTTCCAAAAATTCCAAGTCGTCTTTCCTGCTACTCTTTCAACATTTTCAAACTCAATATATTTAGAGCTATATCCAACCCAGGCAAACAATCCCTTCGAAAACCTGTGTCTTTCTCGCATCTTTTTAATGCTGTTTACAACCTTCCTATCCATAATACGATAATCAACTATACCATCTACTAACTCAATTTCACAAACACGTCCTAAAAGTTTATAAAATAATCTCGATAACCAACTACGAACCACTGGTTCTCCTTTTCTATTTTTTCTTCTTGCAAAAACCATATCGTAACCTTCTATGTCCCACCCCTCTATTAATTGGGGGATAAGATTTGGAGGATGTTGTAAATCTGCATCCATAATAATTACAGCATCCCCTTTAGCATAATCTAATCCCGCTAACATTGCCGATTCTTTTCCAAAATTTTTACTAAAACTGATCAGCGAAATAGATTTATCCTTGTCTCTAAGCCCCTTTATGATATTTGCAGTATTATCTTTACTACCATCATCGATATATATAATTTCATATAGTATATCCATTTTTTTAAGAACCTTTATTATTTCACCATGAAATATTTCAATAGTTTTCTCTTCATTATAACAAGGAACAATAATAGATATAAATCTCACGAAAATAACCTCTCCCTTTAAAAATTCGTAAGTCAAGAGGAAAACTCTTTACTTGACCTTAAGATTTGAATAATAAAAAATCTTAAAACCGCAATAAGCTTTATTTTTATCCATAAAAACTCTTAATTTTATCATATAATATTTGATCCAAATTCCCTATTTCAAAATATGGGTCTGACCCAATTGCTCTGATTTCCAAATAGTTTTCCTTTAAATAATATTCATCTATTCCATTACCCGGGGTCATATTATGATACAATTCATCTTTTGAAATTTCAAATACATTATCGTTTATCCCAATTATAATCTTCTCAATTTTTATAAGTCCATCTTTAAACGGTGGCGGATCAATTCTAATTTTACTTAACTTAGAATTAGGAAAACTAAAATATAACTTATTCTTGTCGAGCACTGATGCATGTATAACGTAAGATGACTCTTTTTCTCTATAACCCATTCCTGTATTATAATAAACTTTGTACCACCCAAACGACGAATCTTCTATTAAATCCATTCTCAGATAGTCTCCCTTTATATTTACAAAATCTAAATCATAATACCTTGCATATTCTCTATTTGATATATAATCAGGGTTTAACGAAATTTCATATACAAAAACATGTTTATTTGTCTTCAGTGGCATTTTAGGAACTGACACAGCATATATTCCTTTTTCCTTGCTTTCTTTTATAATTTTTTCTCTTTCTAGGTGTGTCTCATAAATAAGTTTGTAATCTAGAAAAAACTTGGCACATTGAGCATAACAAGTAATGACCCATTATAATTAAAAAAATAATTTTTCCTTTATTTCCTATAAAACAAGAAACAGAACGATAAAGAAACATTAGTGAAATGGTTATAAAAATAGCTGAAGCGAAAAAAGATCTTTCTGGAAACTCTGGAGAAAAAATCATTGGAATAATAGCAATTATTCCTGCTGCAAAGAAAAGGCTAGAAAAAAATAAATTTCGTTTATCATTTATTTTTTTAATATTGATTATCGTTATTAGAACTAGAATTCCAAAGATTATAAACAATATCTCTGATTCCTTTAAAATAGCCTTTAGGCATTGCAGTCCTATCTTAGCTTGTAGCCAGATATTATAATTTTCATTATAGCCCATACTATTGAATCTATTTAAATTAGCGGGAGCGGAAAATAATGCTACTGCACCTACAAAAAATGTAATTATTCCAATATATAGGCATGACGGAATTCTAATTTTTTTATTGTAAAAATAAATAATAGTCATTATTAAAAAAACACCTGTTACCATTACAGTGTTTTCATGTGACCATCCTGATATTAACCCTAAAATACCTATAACAAAAGAACTAATCTTGTCGTTTTTTAGAACATAAGAATTTTCCATTGCATATCGATATGGCAAGAGAAAACACAAAGCAAAAACAACGCTCCACAAATAATTAACAGCACCAGAAAGCCAAATTATTGTATCGCCAATACTAGGCAAACCAAACCATAAAACAATATTAATAAAGAAAAAAAGACCAACTCGCGAATAATTGAATTTTCTCACATCAATGTATATTAACAGCAAAATACATAAGAATATATACATCCAAGCATTGATAATATTAAAAAAACTTTTTCCTGTCATCATAAAAAAATTCAATTATTGCGTGTACAATTGCTCTCCCATTAACAAATAGATAAAAATAATATTGTGAATAGATAATATCCCAGAGATTGCTAATTCTTTTTCCTGTATGTGAAACATAAGCCCTAGAAAAGTCATCAGGTGTTAATGGCATAAGCAAATTCAGTACAAAAAAATACATAAATATTGGGACTATTATTATCAATAGAGGCTTATCCTTAATAAGCGACCTAATCAAGTAATTTCAACTCCTTACATCGTTGAATTATATGCATTATTTAAATAGATACATCAAAAATAAATACTTCTATATGATAAAACACATAATAGTTCCCTGTAAGTTAACCTTTTGGCAAATCACCATGAGATAGGCGCTGCCCAAGAACCAAATAGTACACATTGTACAGAACCAATCGAAGCAAATTGCGCCACTCATCGCTAGACTGTAATTATTAAGGGCATGGCAGGTTGGGATACTCTATCATGCACAACATGCCATCAACATTAATCCACAGCAAGCTCAATCAAACGGCGACGTAATCCGCTAATACCTTCATTTCGAAGAATTTCCCAACTTTTTTTTGCCAGATTAATGCCTATATCTGGATGAGTTATCGCCTTCTTTATTAGGCCACAAGCCTTTGCCCAGTCAAGACCACCTGAGCATGCACTAAATCCCGGTGTCAAGACTGATGAGATCTTAGCTAGCGCTTCATCTTGTGTGTTTGGATCAAACAGTTGTGGGTATTCTAGCACCCCCTGGGTATTCCACCAATGAAGGTAGCCAGATGCATCAAATGGATTAGGAAATTCTCTTTGCAGGTCGATGCGCTCACGATAAATTACGCGCTGCGCTTTGCTGATAGGTGTTCCATCAGAGAAGGTGCCAAAAGCCCATGGCTGTTTCGCCAGCGGATCATTAGCCAGTTGCTTTATCTGGTTGATATACCAGTCAATTAGCTTTTGTACGGCAGCATTGTCTCCCGCATTTTTGGCAGCCATAATCTGATGCGCGCCACTATCAAAACCTGTAAAATGGTAAAAACCGAGCGGCTCACCATCTACCTGGTAACTGCCCGATACATCAATTGAAAATTTTCGGGTTGTCAAGTTCCAAGTGGCTACATTATGCCTGCTGGAGCGAATTATCGCAACGTCGCTGAAAAATGCGGGAACGAGATCGATCCAACGTTGGTCCGTAAACAAGCCATTTGGAATATCTGCACGGCAGAAGTAATAGGCGCGCTGACTCCACCATTCAGCAAATTCATGGCCAACTTCCGTGGCAGCTACCCCTAAAAAACCAAGGTTATAAACTCCGTGCTTCAGACTACAGATTTCATTATCCATAACAGCCGACAGCGCTTTCTCCGGGCGGGTCTGGTGCGGAGTCAATACGATATTGGCCTCATCCAACGCATTAAGTATATCGTCGAGCCGTGAGAAAACTACGATGTCTGGATCTAGATAGATAACCTTTGCAGTATCTGGCAATCTAAGCAACCTGGCTAACATGAATGGTTTTATTGCCGTAGCAAGTTCGACGATTGTGTGACAGAAGGCCCAACCCTGCCAGGATGGTATATTGAGCGAACGGAGAGAAACAACCTCATCAAGCGGCTCGGACGATAGTTCGATTTCAGACGGAAGTTCATCGGCTAGTGCAAGATGAAGTATCCACTCCGGATGATGCTCACGTAGCGAGCGAAAAAGCATACGGACTTTGGGTATGTAATTTAACGCAGCACACGTGAATACATGAACTTTTTGCATATTTACCCTCATTTCTCTAGATAGATTTGTTTGTGAAAATCAATCAGGGCATCAAGTACCGATGAAGCATCTGGTTTCTTTAATATCAACCCCTTGGAATATTTAGTCACGCGCTCAGCTTGTGCCCCTATATCAAAACAGGCAACAGGCAATTCAAGTTCAATAAGTTCGTGGACAATATAAGAGAAAGTTTCCGGGCATATCGATGGGAATAGCATAACATTAGTATTAGATTTTCTAATTAAATCTGGTAGTTGATCACGCTGGTAGGGTCCTGTTTGTTTCACAACCGAAGAATCGCATTTTGTTTCAATTGAACCAATTATTACGATCTGGGTCTGGTCCCCGCGCCTTTTGATTTCCTGTGATAATTCTCGCACAAATTGCGCCCCTTTGTGGTACCCAATCTGTCCAACAATACCGAGCCGCAGGGTATCTGTATAGTTTGGCTGTATCGGCCCACATCGAAGATACTCTACTTTGTGAGGCTTTATTGCTACACGGGACTTGTCTATCTCGGGATATGCGCGGGATATAAGTTGTAGGGAACTTTTTGAAAATACTACGATTTCATCTGCAGCTTGGATGGCCATCCCCCACAGGCTTCGCCATAATGTAATATCCTTGGATGAAAATAAGGTCGCGAATCCTTGCTGATTACGGCGAAGGCACTGCTGACACTTTGATATACTTGGAATCTCACAAAATGCCCCGTGGTCATCGAGTAGATGAGGAGACGGACAAACCATAAAGAAGTCATGCACCAACATCTTCAGGCAGCAATCGTATTGTGTCTTTAGGGTAAAAAGAAGCTGCGGTATCTCCTCCGGCCGAACAAAGGATACAGCGTTGTTGTAGATAACCTCCCGGAAGGAAATAATTTGAGCCAATTCCAAAACAAAATCGACTCCTGAAATGGAATAGCTCTCATTAAGCCGCTTATTGCGGATTGTCAGAACGTGCGTAAGACTACCGACGTGGTAGCTCAAAATCAATACCGTGTTTTCCTCATTTACTTTTTCCGCCACCAGCCGCTCGCGGTAAAGGTTGGCGCCTCCTCCCAAATCATGATCTACTATCAGCACAACATTCTTTCGTTCGTTGGCTATAAGTTTGGTATAAATTTCCCTGGCAGAATCCAGATGTGATTTCGGGCGGCTTTTTAGATGGCGCCGAGACTTATCGATTAAACTGGAAATTTGTCCTTGTTTAACTAACTGCAAGCAACGTTTGAATAATCGCGCCATCAGTTTTCGTTCTGCTTTCGCCGGTTGACTATCGAGGTTGGAAAGGCTGGTAAATGGAATCTCTAGATTGAAAATATCTCCATTTGCCAGGGTTCCCATCAGGAATACCTTAACCCATTCATCCGCTCCACGTAAACAGCTCCCATAGATAACATATCCCGCATTATGTGCCGTGTAGTAATTCTTAAAAATCTGGGCCACATCACTTCGGGATTTGCCATAATCGGCAGATATAGTACATGTCGTCTTTCCGTCTGAAAAGTGGACCACCAGTTTTAGCGTTTGAATTTCAATATCCTCATGAAACAGCCAGCCAAACCCAAAAATTACGTTGTCACGCAATACCAGTGAATCGACCGACCAATGCAATTTATTCACGGGGCTTCCTCCCCTTATTCGGGTTTAGACCAAGCCTCGTGGCAATACGCCAGATTGTAGATGATTGAATAGTATCCAGTTGGGCTTCTAACGAACTAGCCCTGCATTCAGCAACATCTTTGGCATTTTGGGTCAACGCAAGCTGCTGACGGAGTTCATTCAGTTCTGCCAAACGGTGCAGAGCCAGCTGCTCTGCTTCGTCTTTAGCACCTTGAGTCAATGCTAGCTGCCTACGAAGTTCATCCAGTTCTGCCAAACGGTGCAGAGCTAGCTGCTCTGCCTCGTCTTTGGCACTCTGGGTCAACGCTAGCTGATGATGAAGTTCATCCAGTTCTGCCAAACGGTGCAGAGCTAGCTGCTCTGCCTCGTCTTTGGCACTCTGGGTCAACGCTAGCTGATGATGAAGTTCATTCAAGTATGTTTGATTGGCCGCCAACTCATCACGTTCAGCAATAACTTTTCTCAAAACCGGTGAATAATAAGCTATTCCAAGTACAGACGCTGTTTTTGTTTTTTCAAGTATTTCGTACGCATACTGTGGTTTATGCAGCAATAATAGCGCTAAATCATCGAAGGTAAAAATCTCTGGTAAATTCAACCTGTTAATAGAAGCAAGATAGATATTCTTCTTCTTCTTCATGTACCAGCAATAAACCACATTCTTTAGATTGTCCAAATATGTTAACCTTTTCTTGGTTAAAATTATCGGGATTAAAAGCCATAGTTATAATACCATAGACCAGGTAATTTTTTTGTCGCGCCCATTCGAGCACATTGCATGCTACTTCAAGAGAATTGGCTTCAACAAAAATAACTGGCTTAGAAAAACTAATTAATCCATCTGCTCCTTTAAGTAGTGCAAGTTCCATTCCTTCAACATCCGCTTTAATAAAGTCAACTTTTTTAATTCCACAAGTATCCAATGGCCTTACTTCTACAGTATATTGATCATTATCTTTATCGCAGTCAGCCAGCCTGCAACTACCTTGATTTTCAGTACATCCATTAATCAATGCCATCCGAGCATAATTTTCGCCAAGTGCATAAGGATGTATAACAATATTTAAAAACTGTGATCTTTTTGCATTGGCTTCAAGAAAAGGAATAATATTTTTATTAGGTTCAAATGCATGTACTTCACCCTTCTGGCCAACCATGCTCGAAAAAGCTCGAGAATGAGTTCCTATAAATGAGCCAGCGTCGATAACTATGTTACCTTGATTTATGAATCGAGCTAATACGTCAATCTCTGCCTGAGCCCATTCACCGTATCGAAGAAGAGAATCTACTATTATATCTTTGCATTCGGGGACTAAGAATTTTCCATAACGACACGATAAAATCATTTTTTCACCTTTCAAATATGCTTGCTGGGTAAATCTCAATGCACATATTAATGCCGTTCATTCCACTAAACCCATGTACAAGTCGGCTTGATATACAATCAATCTGAATAGAGTCATGTATCCAATGGCATTGGATATGGTCATTACCAACTCCGTCAGCAACCGCCACATTCATTGTATATTTGCCGCAGATCAAGTGAGGCATAATAAAATCGAAAGTCACGATTACTTCATCCCCTTTTTCTAAAACCATGTCGTAATGCCTAAAATGCAAATCGGTTCCTTCTGTATAGAGATATTCGCCATGACTATTTTTTAGCATAAAACCGAAAGCTGGCTTCGTAATGCGGCGATGTGCCTTTATTTTTATGATAAAATGGACGGGTTCTTCACCTTTAATTATATTTAATCGATGGCCTTTATCATCGAAAAAACCAGCGTCAATAATGGTCGCTCCACCATCCCCGAAGCTTTCCGCATTGGATATAAATTCAGATACAGAATAAAGAGTTTCTTGAAAAAAATCAGCAAAATATTTCTTCTGATTAACTGTGAGTTGCTTATTCTGGGTAGTTTTTTCAAGCACTGAATGCTCATAGTTTTTTATCCTTTCAGGATCATTATATATCTCCTGGAGGTATTGCTTACAGACTTTTTCGACCTCATCGTATATTGGTAATTTTATTCCTCCTTGAAAAAGTAATAAGGCTTTTTTGCATAGACTAAGCACAGTTCCAGTATCATGACTAACGAAAAGTATCGTGCCTCCGTTCTCTTGGAAGCTGCGTAACATGCGAATGCATTTTTGCTGAAAAAAAACGTCGCCAACTGCGAAAGCCTCATCAATAACAAGGATGTCTGGATCGACATGAGCCACTACGGCAAATGCCAAGCGTACAAACATTCCACTAGAATATGTTTTCACCGGCTGGTCGATGAACTCGCCAATATCGGCAAAGGCAGCAATATCGTCGAAGCGGGCGTCAATTTCTTCCTTGCTTAAGCCCAGCACCGCACCGTTCATGTACACATTTTCGCGCCCTGTGAACTCCGGGTTGAAACCGGAGCCCAGTTCTAGCAGGGCCGCAACGCGGCCGTTGGTTTCTACTGTGCCGCTGGTCGGAGTAAGGGTGCCGCAGATGATCTGAAGCAGGGTGGACTTGCCCGAACCGTTGCGGCCGATGATGCCGACTGTTTCGCCTTTTTTGACTTCGAACGAGACGTCTTTGAGCGCCCAGAATTCCCGAAAGTAGTTTTTAGGCTGCCTGCCTACAAGCCGCTGCAGGCGCGGGATAATAGACTGCTTGAGCCGGTCCTGCGGACGGTCATAGATGAGGTAGCACTTGGAGAGATTATTGACCCGGATGGCAATATCGTCAGAGGACATCCGCGAACCCCTTTCGCGTTTTCTGGAACCACCAGAAGCCGGCGGCGGCAATGACGAGGCCCGCTAGCAATGCTATGCCCAGGGAGGGCCAATCGGGCAGGCTGCCGAAAACCAGCACCTTGCGGCTTTCTTCAATGATGAGCGTGAGCGGGTTGATTTGTAGCAAGCCTCGATATTCCTCCGGCAAAGCCGACACCGGATAGAACACGGGCGACAGAAACATGAGCACCGTGGTGAATATGCCTGTGACCTGCCCTATGTCCCGTACGTAAACCCCCAGCGCCGCAAGAAACCAGGCAAAGCCCATGCCGGCAAGGACGAGGGGCAGCATTACCAGCGGGAAAAACACGCTGGTCCAGGGCAAAGACTGATTGATGATAAACTGCCCCAGCAACAACACAATTACGCTCACCAGGCTGTTGAAGATAGCCGACCCCATCACCACCCAGGGCAAGATTTCCAGTGGGAAAACCACTTTCTTGACATAATTGACATTGGAAATAACCAGACCCGGCGCGCGGTTGACGCATTCGGCAAAAAGGCCGTGCACGATCATGCCCACGAAAAGAATGATGGCAAAGCCAGCTTTGCTTTCTTCCCCGCCCACGCCCCAGCGGGCCTTGAACACGACAGAAAAGACGAATGTATAAACGAAAAGCATCAGCAACGGGTTAAAAAACGACCAGGCCAACCCCAGGACCGAGCCGCGGTAGCGGCTTACAACATCGCGCCTGGTCATCTGCCAGATGAGCCTGCGGTTGCGCCAGAGGCTCGTGAACATGGCTACAGGTGTAGCGGGGCTAGCTTGATGGGGGTTCATTTGAATACCTCCAGCCTCCGCAGCCCCTCATACCCCTTGGCCAATTCAGGCACCAGCTTCTGTGCCTGAGCCAGATACTCTTGCGCCTCTTGGGGCCGGCCCTGCTTGTCGCGCAGGACGGCCAGCCACAGGGAAGCCTCGCCTTTGGTCTTTTCGTCGGACAGGGCGACCTGGAGGTTGTCGCTGGCCCCGGCCCAGCGGCCCAGCAGGTACTGCGATGCCCCCACGTTGAGTTTCACTGCCGGTGTGGGCTCCATCAGCGGGGCGTCTTTCCAAAGCCGTCTCTCCTGCTCGTTCAGGGTATCCATTTGGCTTTGTATCCTGACAGGTACTTGAACTGCCTTTTCAAAATACTGCTTTGCCGTCTCAGGGTTTCCGCCGGTCAGTTCATTATATCCAACAATAAAATAAGTTCTTGACAGCAACTCATACCACTGCACCTGGAAAGGCGCCAGCGAAAGGGCTTTTTCAGCGTTATTGACTGCTTCTTCACCGCTTTTCTTCCCGCTGAAATAAAGGGCGGCCAGGTCGGCGTAACGCGGCGCGCTGTACTTGCTCAGCTCCAGTGCCTTCTGCGCTTCAGCAATGCCCTCGTCAAACTTGCCCTGCTGCTGGTAGATGCGGGCCAGGCTGCTGTGGTAGTCGGCGTTGAAGGGGTTATATGCCGAAGCCTTCTGCAGCAACTCAATACCCTGGCTGAAATTCTGCTTTTGCAGGTATTTTCCGGCCTGCACGGCGTAGCTGCCGGCCGCCGCCAGCGACCCGGCAAAGAGGATTAATACAATCGAGGCTGCCGACACGCCAATCAATACGGCATTATTGGGCGGGACATATTTCTTGCTTTTCTTTTCTTCCTTAGCGGCGCTGGAGTAAATCCCGGCGCCTCTCGCCAGGCCGAACATGGTCCAGAGGACCAGGGCCAGGGCGGAAAGGGAAAGGTCGAAGTCGATTACTGCGTGGAGCCCGATGGATACGGCTGTAATGGTAAATGTCCACACCAGGAAGCGTGTGGCGTTATCTCCCTTAGACCCGTGGTAAAGCCGGTGGGCAAGGTGCAAAAAGCTTGCCCATATGCCCAGGATGGCCAGCAGGCCCAGAATGCCGGTTTCCACCATGATCTGGAAGTAGTGCCCGTGCACCTGGTTGGAGTTGTACAGGTAGCTCTGGTAGGCGCGGTAGGCCTCCTGCCAGCCGCCGCCGCCCCAGCCGAGGATTGGGCGCTCCTTGAACATCTTCAGGGCATCCTGGAAGAAATACATGCGCTCTGTAGCATTGCGCAGGCGGACTTCCTCGGCCAGCGCCTTCAGGGCTTCAGCATGTCCGCTTACGTAAACGCCGGCTCCGACGCAGCCGGATACAACCACTAACAGCACTGCGACCAGGACGACATTTTTATGAGCGGCAATCCACTGGAGCAGCCCTTTTCTTTCACCAAAGCTATATAACGCCTGTCCGGCCACTGTCAAGGCCAGGCCCGCGAAGATCCACAGCCACGCCAGATCCATTTTGCTGCTGCCCACAGCGGACAGAAACTGCCAGATGGCAATAAAGGAGGGTATGCTGATTAAAATAAAATGAATGACAGCAGGAATCCTGTTGCCTTTCGGCATGCCGGCAATAAAAAGGACAAACACAATCGCGAACACCAGGAAGCCGCCGTTTGACCTGGTGCCGAGGAACACTGCAAACAGCAGGAAGTTGCCTGCGGCGTAAAGGTACTGATAAAAGCTGTTCAAATTCAGCCAGGCAGGGGTACCTTTCTGCGCCGCCCCTGCGCTGCCCGGTTCAGGCAAGCCGGCCCTCCGCCAGAGGTAAATCCCGGTGAACGTCACCGCCGCCAGGTAGCTGGCCAGGGCGTTGGGATACTGGAAGGTGGAGTATATCCGCCCGTTTAAAAAGCCGTCATTGATATGGATGATCCCGGTGGCGGTGGCCAGGCCGGCCAGTGCCACCCCGGTAGCGCTTAAATAAACGACGTGCAGGATGGCTTCAATATCCTTCCCGTTCCTGACCAGCCGCGAGGCCAGCCAGTAAACTGTGAAATAAAGAAGGGTCTTGACGACTTCGTCCACCGCAAGCCCGTAGTTAGCCGCCTGAAAAGCTGATATAATGTAAACAACGGGGAAAGCCAGGATAAAGTAATCCAGCAGGTGGGAAAGGAAATCGTTATTCCGCTTCGACCATTTCCACAGCCAAGCGAACCAGAAGATGACAGCGGCAAAAATTAAGGCCCGCTCCTGCTCGGGCTGAAAGAAAAGCCCTCTGAAATAAGGAGGCAGAAACAGCAAAACTGCCAGTCCCCAGAAGGCTACTGCATGGCTGATC